>Ga0209184_1000010_pt1 | contig 254708 bp, 221 predicted proteins | sample EN8Hudsemesocosm_2_FD_184627 | JGI IMG/M metagenome (GOLD analysis project Ga0209184, IMG submission 184627) | Methane-oxidizing microbial communities from mesocosms in the Hudson Canyon - EN8C Hudson Canyon (SPAdes) (version 2) | ecosystem: Environmental > Aquatic > Marine > Cold seeps... | reverse complement strand
TTAAGAACATGGATTAAGCGGCTGACACGAAAAACAATTTGTTTTTCAAGGTCAGAAAAAATGCATGATATTGTTATTGGCTTATTGATTAACAAAGTCGAATTCGGTCTGGATATTCATGCTTAACCACAAATTCGACCCACTACCAACCATACATTCGATTACGCTTCGCTAATCTGAGCTACTATTTCAATCAAACTCAACATCTTGATAAATTTCTGCCAAGGTTAAATTTAACCCTACAGAATCAAAACTGAATTGATCTGCTTCTTGAGTAAATAAAGTTAATTCCCAAGCTTGAGAGCGACTATAAATTTCTACTCGCTGGCAGTCTTGAGCCACTAATACATAATCTTGTAAGCTTTCTAATTTACGGTAGTTATAAAACTTTTCTGCTCGGTCTTTACGTTCAGTTGAATCTGAAAGAACTTCTATAATTAGTTTTGGCTGGCTGTTGAAGTGCTCGTTGTTGGGTTTTTCACAACTTACATGTAGGTCTGGGTAATAGAATAAATCATCTGATGCAGTTTGAATTCCGACTTTCATATCAGAACCAAAAACTCTACAGGGTGTACTTCTCAAATGATTATATAAAATAGCAGATAAGTTCATACTAACAAGATTATGCGCTCGCTTTGCACCAGCCATGGCATACACATCACCGTTAATGAACTCATGCTTTATCTCACTGGTTAATTCACCTTCTAAGTAATCAGTAATACTAATTTTTAAATGTTCTGCTGTTGATTTCATAGTCTAAAAATACAGTTTAAAAACACAAGGACAAACATTACAAGCAAGAAACTCTCGCTACAGTTGATTTAGGAAGCGGTGCTTTAGAGACTATGAAAGTATTAGCTTTTACTCCCCTCTTTGGAAAAGGGGGGTTGGGGGAGATTTTATTATAAAAATAAGACGTTTAATATCAATGTGTTGTATTTTTATAAACCCCCCCCTCTATCCCCCTTTTCCAAAGGGGGAGGTCAAAAACGGAATGCTTTCACAGCCTCTTTAGCTTTACATGGTTCTAGAGCGGACTATAGTCCACCCTACAATCACACCTAACATTAAAAGGACTTGCTCTACCTTTAGCCTTGTGCCTTTCGTCTGCTCTTTTATATCCTAACTAAAACCTCACCACGCCCAGTTTCTGCCATATCACCGCCATACCGCTGAACACGATTAAATCTTGCTGATTCTTTAGCAAATTTAGAGTTTAAATTCTTAAATGAAGCAAATAATATAGGCAAGAAAGCTAAGGTATGCGAGCCACAATCATTAAAAGTTGCTGAAAGTTGAGGCTGATTCCATAGCAACAAAGTACCTCTGCGCATGGCATAACCTAAATAACGCCCTGTTGTACCCATCACAGCAATCGTACCTGCTACCATTCTTGAGCCACAATAATCACCGGCATTACCTTCAATCAATAGCGTACCTCTACGCATGTGATCGCCAGCACGTTCACCGACATTACCTTTGATTAAAACAGTACCACCACGCATACCTTGCTTATTACCCGGTAAAGCAGCTGCTAATAAATCTCCTGCATTGCCTTTAATTTCTAGGTAACCATTTTTCATTTCACAAGCCGCATAAATCCCTGCATTACCATCGACTTTAATACTGCCAGATTTCATCTCTAAACCTAGATAAGCACCTACGTCACCCATTACGGTGATAGAACCGCCCTCTAGTTGTTTGCCAATAAAATCTAATTTAGCAAAACTACCTTCAATCACTATATTTTGAGTATCATCGCCTTTTATGCGAAATAACTCATCAACTCGGATTTTAGATTTACCATTTTGTAATTCAATCGCTGCAATTTCAGACGGAATCATTCCATCCAGTTTATTACAAACTAAAGGCGACATATCAACACGTTGATCTAAACGATGTTTCATCACAAATGTTAATGCACTCATGCCATAATCTCCCTTAAATGAAAGTGGAATGGCCCTAATTTACCGCCATAGTTTCCTGCGCTAATTCTTTGGATGCCATTTTCTGCACCTAGATCACAAACAGCCTGAATCCCTACACGCATAGCCTTATCAATATCTTCTTTAGTTAAACCATCGATAACAATTTCCATCACAGACTCACAATCAGCGGGTAATTCTGTTTTTGTCATACCTTTTAAAGTCGGACAAAAAGCATCATTACTCGATGCGCCTAATGCTGGATATTTTGATCCTACTTTAGAACCTGATCTAACCACCCCACCTGGGAATGGCATAATCACATTGGGGATTTTACGCATTTCTTCAATAGCCGCTTCACAGGCTGTTAATGCTTGTGGTTGAGATTTAGCTAAAACTAAAAAGTTACCACCACCAACGGCTTCAACACGGCCTGTGGTTTCTTCTGTTAAAAACTCACCATCCATCACCGGTACGCGCCAATAGCGTTTACCAGCAATCTTTTTAGATATTTGAAAACCATCTCCAAAGTAACGTAGGTTTTTACCTAGCGGAATTTGCACACCTTCATCTATTCCTGCAAATAATGCAGAAGTTGGTGATGTTAATACACACTGCCCTGCTCTGGTTTCTAATTGCTTAGCCAGTCCTTTTCCACCCATAGCAAAAATCAGTACCGATACACCAGGACGACCATCAGGTGTTTCTGATGGGTCTAATACTTTTTCTATACCGGCTTCACAACCACAGGCAATAACCGAGGTTGCAAAACCTGTCATGGCTTGTGCTGAAATCATCGCCCACTTTTCATTTTGAGCGGTGATAATTGCACGTGTCGCTTTCATGCCAAAGGCTTCGGCGAAAGTTTCATCAATTGTTACCCCATTGATAATCATACTTTCTCTCCTACTGTTGGATGCACTGTTATGCTTCCGCGCCCATCTTCGGTGATTTCATCATCACTGATCGCAAAGTTACCCATTTTCATGGTCATATATTTATCAAAATACTTTTTCAGATCTTTTTCGACTGATTTATCGTAGTCAGGCCTCACCACATGGGTTGTTCCCCAGACAGTTTTAACAACCTCACCGTCTTTAACCACCACTTCACCATCTTTAAATACATAATCAGGTTTTTCAAACATGGTTTCACGATTTTCATGTTCTGTATAAACAGTAATATCTGCCCAATCACCTTTACCTAAAGCACCACGCCCTTCTAACCCTGTAATTTTAGCCGCGCCTGCACGAGTTAAAATTGCAATTTCTTGCATGGTGTATTCACGATCAATTGAACCCAAAGTAGACATTTTTTGAGCTTCTGGATGAATAGTCGCCAACATATCGTTACGGAAACTTTTATCCATTAATAAACGAATTAAATGCGGATAAGAAGTAAATGGCGCACCATTTGGATGATCTGTGGTTAAGAAAATTCTCCAAGGATCTTTTACTAATAAGAATATTTCTAAGCCAATCGCCCACTGCAATGCATTAACAAAATTTTGGTCACGATATTTAAATGGCACCAAGCCACAACCTGCATCACATTCAATATCCATACACACCCATTTATTAGGGTTTGAAAATTGATGATTAGCATATTGACGTTGGTTATCACCCGATGCGGTGACTGTTTGACCAAACATTATTTGCCCAACATCAACTGACATGTTTTTGTTTTTATTGATCGACTCTGCAATTTTTGCAGCACCCGAAGAAAACTTAAAGTCCCCTTCTGTACCATAACTATGAAATTGCACATGCGTTAAATGCATGGGTAAACCTTCAACACCAGCAATTGAATCCAGAGTTGTTTGAATATTACCAGGTACGCCCAGGTTACTACCGTGTACATGTAAAGGATGCTTAACACCCAATTCTTTAACTGCAGTCGCTAATGATTTTAAAATATCTCTAGGTGTTACATTGTAGTGTCTATTTTTTTCATCCAGATCTAACTGACGCTGGTTAAACTTAAAAGCACTAATGCCCCCAGGGTTTACCACTTTAATCCCAACACATTGTGAAGCACGAAGTGTCCAGGCTACATAATCATTAATCGCTTGCTGATCTTTTTTTGCTGTCATCATACGCAAGAAGTAATCATCACTCCCTAGCATCACATAGCCGCCTTTATCCAGCATGGGTACATCACCCATTTCCATGTGGGCTTGTCTAGCATTGATTGGCAATACAGCAGGTTCAAAGGCTGCGGTGTAACCCATTTCAGCATAACGATAACCCGTTACAAACGTACTTGGCATAGCATGCCCTGTTCCCGCACGTTTTATATCTGTATGTGACACAGCATCAATACGATGATTTTCTGGCATTAACATACGTGCAATATTACCTTTACCACCCCCAATATGGGTATGTAAATCAATCGCACCAGCCATCACAACTTTACCTGTGATGTTGTATTCTTTATCCGGTTCTACATTTCTAGGCTTATTTACAATTTTGCCGTCTTTAATGTAGATGTCTTTTTTCTTACCATTTACTTTGTTGGCTGGGTCGTAGACGATACCGCCCGTTAATTTTGTCAACATGTTAGATCACCAATGCTTGTTCAATCGCTGTCAATACTTCTGCCGTCGTTGGCAGCCCTGAATCTCTTAATTTTTTTAACCGTATTGCTACCACGTTATCCAAGCGATAAGCATGTCCAGCATGATCAATCCCTGGGGTTCCTACAGGAATAAATACTTCAGGTTCTTCTTCAAAAACCATTCCCGAACGTGCAACAACAATGGTTGGAATTTTTCCACCATGCGGAGGAACAGCACTTGTATTAAAGGATTGAACCCATAAAAAAGCATCCACTTCGCCATTGGCGAACATAGCATTAATATCGTATAAAAATGGGTCATACTCAGGGAAATCACTAGAAAAACGCATTCTAGCTGGATAACCTGTTTGCCAGCCACAGACTTGGTTAGCTGTTTGATCACCTTCTTTACCACCTAAAGGAAAGCCAGAGCTTCTAACACCCGAAGCATTTACATCTTTAACTAACTCACAAATGGTTTGTACAGTCAGTTCAGCTTGAGAAAAATCTAAAGCACCTGCGGCCCAAGTTACAACACTATAATTTGCAGCTTTTAATTTATCTGCAATTTCTTGTAGATCAGCAACCGCAATTCCAGCCACTTGTTCTGCAAAAACAGGATTTCCTTTTACTAAGGCTTTTATAACTGAAGTCACTTCAGGTAAATCAGCATCAGCACACTCTAAAACCTGAGCTTTAGTTTTATTAGGTGATGTTGATGCATCTCCTGAAGGTGCTTTACCTATATAAATAACTTCACGCGCGCTAGTATCATCCATAAACATGGATTCTTTATTCCATAAATAACGCTCATAAAATCGTGGAGAAAAAGCTTCTAAATCACAGCCAAAGACAATAAACAAATCACAGCGGTTTTTAATCTCCGCTAATGTGGTATTCATCCAGCCTGAATCTTGCATGGCTAAAAAGTTACGTTTAGCGCCAGTAAAATTCATATTATCAACCACCGCACCGTTGCGATCAGCCAAAGCCATTAACGCACGCATACCGTTTACGTCAGTTGCACAACCGCCGATTACTGGCTGATTAGCTGATTTTAATAGTTTAGCAGCACGACTTACCGCTTGTTCAAGAGTAGCTTCCTTACCATCAACTCTTGGGCTAGTGTCTGTTATTGCTTGTTCAAAAGCAGGTGTATTAACTGCACAACCATTTTCAACTACTTTTATTGATAAGCCATCAGCCTGAATCGTCAGGTCATCTGTGCCTATCCCGCAAAATGGGCTGGGTACTTCCGTTATTTTTGTCACAGGTATTACCTCTGCTTTCAGTTTAATCTTCAACCTAAACCCATATTCTCCAATATAGGTTTAACCTCAATAGAAATAAAGAGCTAGCGCCACTCTTTATATATGCTTTAAATCTTTTTAGAATAGCATTTTTACTCAATTTAATCCAAAGCTTCTTCTATCCCTCAATTCCTTAGTTAAATTTCTGCTATCTTAGTTGTTCATTCCTTTATCAATATATAACTCTTTTATGACAGAAATTGAAGGCGTCATCAAATATCAATTAGATCACCTCAATGAAGCATTTGAGGCAAGTTTTTCTGTCTCGGAGATTAACGCCTGGAGATCACTGCTGTTTAAATTACAACTTATAGGTCAAGTCAAAGATCGATATGAAGGTTATGGCTTTGGAAATATCAGTCAACGAACCAATCAATCCCCCCCCGGTGCCGTACAATTTATTATTAGTGGAACTCAAACAGGGGGAATTACAAACTTATCTAGACAACATTACTGCCTTGTTAAAAATGCTAACCCTTACAAAAACAGTATTACTTCCATAGGAGAAACAAAACCTTCTTCCGAAGCTTTAACGCATGCTAGCGTTTATCAACATGATAAAAGGATACAAGCTGTTATCCATGTTCATAGTCCTGAAATATGGAATAACACTGATCAACTAAAATTAGCCCATACTTCTGCTGATATTGCTTATGGAACACCAGAAATGGCAAATGAAGTTGCTCGATTGATGCAAACAGACCACCTTAAATCCGAAAAAGTATTTAGCATGCTAGGCCATAAAGATGGTGTTATTGCTTTTTCTGATAGCCTTGAAGATGCGGCAATTTTGTTATTAAAACACTATGCAAAAGCAATAAAAGTTGAACAAAGTCATTGATAACGCTAAAATACATAGCTATATAATAAAACCCTAATATCTATGTCAAAAATACTTATCTACACCTCCAATTTCTGTCCATACTGCACCATGGCAAAAAGGCTTCTAGACAAAAAAGGGGCCGCGTACTCCGAAATTAACGTTGACTCTAAGCCTGGTCTACGTGAAAAAATGATGCAAGAGACTCGTCGCAGATCAGTTCCTCAGATATTTATAGGTGATTTTCATGTCGGTGGTTTTGATGACTTGCATGCCTTAGACGCAAAAAATGAATTAGATGGCTTGCTAGCATAATAAGATGAATTTAGGATGTGCCACTCATCATTAGCACATCCTAAAATCTGTTTATCTTAAAATACATAAACTGCTCCACCCAAATAATTATTCTGCAAATTACACAAAATCGAGAGTAGACTATAAGTCTACCTTCCCAGCATAATTTGTATTATGTCAGAATTACTAAAAACACCACTTCACAGTCTTCATATTGAGTTAGGCGCAAAAATGGTTGGCTTTGCTGGCTATGAAATGCCTGTGCAATATCCCCAAGGTATTATCCAAGAGCATTTACATTGTCGAACGCAAGCTGGTTTCTTTGATATTTCACATATGGGTCAATTCTTAATTACTGGCACCTCAGTTGCTGAAGAATTAGAACAACTTGTCCCCAGTAATATCGTTGATCTAGCTTTAGGTCAGCAACGTTACACCATATTAAGCAATAAAAACGGGGGGATCATTGATGACATTATCATTACCCGTACAGAGCAAGGCTATTTAATTGTTGTAAATGCCGCCTGCAAAGAAAAAGACTTTTCACATCTACAACAACACTTATCCCCACAATGTAAATTAACTGAATTACAAGACCAAGCCTTATTTGCATTGCAGGGTCCAGCTGCTGAAACAATAATGACTCAACTGTCAAAGCAAGCGGCACAATTATCATTTATGCACAGCTGTACGACAGAAATATCTAATATAGAATGTATTATTAGCCGTTGCGGCTATACAGGAGAAGATGGTTTTGAAATTTCAATTAACAATCAGCATGCCGAATCATTTGCAAAACTGCTTCTAAACTTTGAACAAGTTAAGCCTATCGGCTTAGGTGCTAGAAATACTCTTCGTCTTGAAGCAGGATTAAGTTTATATGGACATGAAATCAATGAATCTATTTCAGCTGTAGAAGCAGGCTTAAAATGGGTTTTTCGCAAAAATGACTCTGATTATATTGGTAAAGGAATACTCTCCCCTCAACTAAGAGAAGGAACAACAAGAAAACGTATTGGTCTTATTGTTGAAGGAAAAATACCTGTTAGACAAAATACAGAATTATTTAACAGTGAAAACCAGCTAATAGGTATAGTCACTAGTGGTAGCTTCTCACCTACTTTAGGTAACCCTATTGCTTTGGCCCTAATAAACAACAACAATAATGATCAGACTTTATACGCTAAAGTCAGAAACCGTCTACTGCCTGTTAATAGGACACAACTTCCATTTGTGCAACATCGTTACCAGAGGGGATAAACATGTCTTTATCTAAACAACCATTAAGCCAACTGGAAATGCGAGGCAATTTTATTCGCCGCCATATTGGAGCCAACCAGCGACAAACAGCTGAAATGCTCAATGCCATAGGGTTAGAAAGCCTTGAAGAATTAATCGAACAAGCCATTCCAAAGAATATCTTAAGTGATGAACCTCTTAAACTGACAGAAAGTATCAGTGAAGGTGCGGTTATAAAACACCTTAGAAAAATCCGCTGTCGGAACAAAGTTTATACCTCCTTAATTGGAATGGGTTATTACGACACAATGATGCCTGCGGTAATCAAACGCAATGTATTAGAAAATCCTGCTTGGTACACTGCTTATACCCCTTATCAAGCCGAAGTCAGTCAAGGCCGCCTTGAAGCCTTAATAAACTTTCAACAAATGGTGATTGATTTAACGGGAATGCCACTGGCAAATGCCTCTTTACTTGACGAAGCAACCGCAGCAGCGGAAGCAATGGCTATGTCTAAGCGTTTATCTAAAAACAAATCAAACATCGTTTTTATTGATCAAGACTGTCATCCGCAGACTATTGCTGTTATGCAAACTAGAGCCAAATCACTTGGCTTTAATACCGTGATCGGCTGTCCATATCAAGATTTAGACAAGCAGGATTTTTTTAGTATCCTGATTCAATATCCAGGATCTAAAGGCGAAATACATGATCTATCTTCTATCGTCACTATCGCTCATAACAAACAAGCTTTGGTTACAGTTGCAGCAGACTTACTAAGCCTAGTTTTATTAAAGTCCCCCGCCGACTTTGATGTAGATATTGTTATTGGTAATTCACAACGCTTTGGCGTGCCTATGGGTTATGGCGGCCCACATGCTGCTTTCTTTGCTACACGCGATGAATTTAAACGTTCAGTACCTGGGCGTATTATTGGTGTATCACAAGATATGCACGGACAGCTCGCCTATCGCATGGCGTTACAAACACGCGAACAACATATTCGCAGAGATAAAGCGACCAGCAACATATGTACTGCTCAAGTATTACTTGCTGTTATTGCCGGCTTTTATGCCGTTTACCATGGCCCCAAAGGCTTATCTTTAATTGCTAATCGTGTCCATCGCTATACTAAAATACTAGTCGCAGGGCTAAGACAATTAGGTTGTGAAATACCCTCTCACAACTATTTTGATACATTTACCATAAACACCCCACATCGCGCCAAACGAATACTTAATCAAGCACAAGAACATGAAATTAATTTTCGTTTGATTGATGCAGACACTCTTGGAATTTCTCTAGACGAAACAAGCAATCGTCAAACCTTAAGAAAAATCTGGCGAATATTTGCCAACACTACTGTTGATATTCCTGATATTACAGATTTAGATGAACATATCGATGACTGTATAGCTGAAAACCTATTACGTACAGATAGTATTCTGCAACATCCTGTTTTTGAGAAATATCACTCAGAAACAGAGATGATGCGCTATATGCGCCATTTAGCAAATAAAGATATTGCTTTAGACCGCAGCATGATTCCATTAGGTTCATGCACTATGAAGCTTAATGCAGCCACAGAAATGCAAGCCATTTCTTATAATGAATTCAGTAATATTCATCCTTTTGTACCGCTATTTCAAACATTGGGCTACCAACAAATGTTTGATGAACTTGAGGATATGCTATGTGATTTAACAGGCTTTGATGCATTTTCTTTGCAGCCAAACGCAGGTTCTCAAGGTGAATATACAGGCTTATTAGTGATTGCAAAATATCATGCTGTTCGCAATGAAGCGCATAGAAATATTTGTTTAATTCCCGCATCAGCACATGGAACCAATCCTGCCAGTGCAGTAATGGCAGGGTTTAAGGTTGTTGTTTTAGCTTGTGATGATAATGGCAATGTCAGTCTTGACGATTTAAACACTAAAGTAAGCCAGTATCATGATTCTTTAGGCGCTTTAATGATTACCTACCCTTCAACTCATGGAGTATATGAAGAAGGCTTTCGAGAAATATGCGATACCATCCATCAACATGGAGGACAGGTTTATTTGGATGGAGCCAACTTTAACGCCCTAGTTGGCTTAAGCCGCCCCGGTAAAATTGGTGCAGATGTCGCTCATCTTAACCTGCATAAAACCTTTGCTATTCCTCATGGTGGTGGAGGCCCAGGTGTTGGCCCCATTGGTGTAGGCCAACATTTAGCACCCTATTTACCCGACCACCCAGTTATTTCTGGTGTTAACCCAGCCAAATCAGAACATGGTACAGTTGGCACCGTATCAGCTGCTCCATGGGGTTCTGCTAGCATATTAACAATTGCCTGGGCTTATATTGCCATGATGGGGGCATCTGGCTTAAAACAAGCGACTTTACATGCTGTTTTAAATGCAAATTACATTGCCCATCGACTAGCACCGCACTACCCTATTCTATTTACAGGTAAAAATGACCGGGTTGCACATGAATGTATTATTGATTGTCGTATGTTTAAGAAATCCTGTGATATTACTGTCGATGATATAGCCAAACGTTTAATTGATTATGGCTTTCACGCGCCAACCATGTCATTTCCTGTGGCTGATACTTTGATGATTGAACCCACAGAAAGCGAAAGCAAAACTGAAATTGATCGTTTTTGTGATGCTTTGATTTCTATTCGTCAGGAAATAACTGAAATTGAAACAGGAAAAGTCGATAGCAAAGATAATGTATTACATAATGCCCCACACTCACACCACTTATTATTAGAGCAAAAATGGGGACATTCATACTCAAAGCAGCAGGCTTTTTTCCCTAGTGTCTGTCAGCATAATGACAAATACTGGCCAGCCATTGGGCGAATTGACAATGCCTATGGTGATAGGCACTTATTTTGTAGCTGTCCTATTACATCTGAATATAGCAAGGAAGACTAAGACTGGCCTTACTTGAGCAAAGGGACTTTGTTTAAGTAAAAAATAACCTTCCATATATTCAACTACTCCTGTTCTTCTCAATCAACGGCTACATACTCTGTATTGTATTTTATCAATCCTTATCTACACTTAGAGCTTAAATTGTCCAAAAGGCAATAAAACTATCTATTCTAATCAGCTAAATTTATTATGACTATTCGTAACAAATTAATTTTTGGATTTTCTGGACTAACAGGAATCATTCTTATATTCGGACTACTTGCATGGCTCTATATTGGTTGGCTTGAAGATAATGTTCATGAAATTGTTGATTGGAAAGTACCTGCCGTTAAACTTGCTGTTGATGTACACGCAGGCGCTTACGATGCCACCATAGAACAGTTAAATTATCTATTATATGAATCTCCCGAAGCCCATAAACGAGCAAAAGCTGTTTTAGCAAAAATGCGACAAGATTTAAATAAAGTAAATCAGATAGGCCAACAGTTTAATGATCAAGCTTTACTTGCTCAATCAGCTGCAGTTTCAACCAATGTCACTGATTTTGGTCAGCTTTATGAGCGAGGTGTTCAAGCTTTAGTTGATAATAAAAAAGCGGTTGCCGTTATGGTAAAAAATGGAAAAAGCGTTATTGCTGAAGCCGATTCATTTGCTTTAAAACAAGAAGTTGAATATGCCGCTTTACGCAAAAACTTAGCCTCTCAAGATCAATTAAACAACAAAGTACAAAAATATATTTTAGTTAATAGAATCAAATCACTTGCTTACACAATTATCCAACACGAAAAACAAGAGCGCCTATTTAAAGATCGTCAATATTATCAGCTAATGCTTAAAGAATTACCTGAGCTGATGACTTTATATGACAACTTACAAAAAATAACACGTGATAAAGTTGAGCTTAAAAAAATCCAAGTAGCTAGAATTGCAACAGAAAAATATTCTAAAGCAGCTGCTCAGTGGATAAAAAATGATACCGAACTCAAGTCTATCGTTAGCAATATGAATACTATTGCTTCTGACGCTCGACACTCAGCGGCAAATGCTGAATTAGATGGCTGGAGTAAAGCCACAGAAATTGGTAAAAAAACAATTGCTTTAGTTACTCAAGCTAATTTAATTATTATCAGCACTTTAATTATTGGAACATTTATCGGTGTTGCTCTCTCTATTGTTATTCCAAAAAACATAACCTCAGCAATTAATGCCTTATCTGCATTTTCTAAAAGTTTTGGACGAGGTAATTTAACCGCTCGCACCCACTTTAAACCTACTGATGAAATAGGTGTTATGGCTCAAGATTTTGATAAAGCCGCCGAAAACCTACAAAACATAATCAGCCAAGTTAATGAAAATGCAATAGAACTAACTGATCACTCAGAGTCATTATCTGAAATGGTCGACAAAAACTCTATTAGTATTCAAACCCAAAAACAACATACCGAACAAGTCGCAACCGCCATGAACGAAATGGCTGCAACGGTTGAAGAAGTCTCTAGAAATGCCTCTCAAGCAGCCACATCTGCAAGTGATGCAGATAGCCAAGCTTCTGAAGGTAATATGGTTGTATCTCAAGCCGTTTCCTCAATTAATTCTCTTGCAAATGAAATTGATCAAGCAACCTCTGTAATCAACCAGTTAGAAAGTGATGTTGGTAATATTAGTAGTATTCTTGATGTTATTAGAAATGTTTCAGAACAAACAAACTTGCTTGCCCTTAATGCTGCTATTGAAGCGGCTAGAGCTGGTGAGCATGGTCGTGGTTTTGCCGTTGTTGCTGACGAAGTTCGAACCTTAGCGAGTAGAACCCAGTCCTCTACCGATGAAATTCAATCGATGATTGAAAAATTACAATCAGGTGCGCAAAAAGCAGTATCAGCAATGAATGCCAGCCATAAAATGACAGGACAAAGCGTACAACAAGCTAGTGAATCTGGTGAAGCCTTACAATCCATCACTCAATCAGTTACTACGATTAATGATATGAACTCTCAAATCGCAACAGCCGCTAAACAACAAAGTGGTGTAGCTGAAGAAATAAATCAAAGTATTGTTACTATTAGTAATATTTCAGAAGAGAGTGTACTGGTAGCAGAAGAAACATCTCAAGCCAGCCATGATTTGGCTAACCTAGCAAATAAATTAAAACAATCGATAAGTAATTTATCTATATAAGGGAATAGCAGTAGCTTGGGTAGCAAAATAACTACCCAAGCTAAACATTGCTTACATATCTAATTTTCTGTGATTAACACATCACCCTGTTTTAAAGTTAAGGAATACTGCCCCTTTAATAGACCTTGTAGTTCCTTACCAACCATACTATAGCGCCACCCAGAAAGTATTAGGTTATCCTCTTCCTCAAACAACAATTTTTCCAAGTCTTTTCGGCCTGCTAAAATCATTGGATTTAAAGAGTTTTCATCAGCTCTCATTCTAACAACGGCTGTTAATACATCTAAAATAGCTTCTTGCTTTGCCGTTTTCTTAGCCGCCTTATTCTTATCCGTCATTGGAATAGGTGATGAATTCTTGGCTTCATCTATCAGTTTGCAAATAACACGCCCATATCGTTTAACTGAACGCTCATTAATGCTTCTGACTTTTGCCAATTCTTCCACTGTAGTTGGTTGTAACTTTGCCAGCTCCAGCATTAAATCATCTCTAACCAACCAGTTTTTAGGTCTATTTTCTGCTTGTGCTGTTCTTTCGCGCCATTCAGTTAAGACCTGAACAATAGAAAGCTGCTTTCCTGTCAATCGCTTTCTACCTTTGACTTTCAACCAAGCATTAATAGGAGAAATTTGATATAACTCTTTATTTTTTAAGGCTTCAAAATCTTTATCCAGCCAATCCAGTCTACCCAACTCTTCAAGTTGTTCACACATCTTGGTATAAATTTTACACAAATAAATCACATCATCAGCAGCATATTGAATTTGATCCTGGCTAAGTGGTCTTACACTCCAGTCAGTTCGAGTATGTGCTTTAGATAAGTTTACATTCAGAAAATTAGACACCAACATCGCATAGCCTGGGTTTTCCTGAAACCCTAATAAAGGTGCTGCAATTTGTGTGTCAAAAACAGGGTATGTTACTTCACCTGTTATTTGATAGAAAATTTCTAAATCTTGGCGACAAGAATGTAAAACTTTTACAATTTTGGGATCATTGATAACAGAAAAAAGCTCTGACAAATCGGGTAATGCAATAGGATCGACACAAACCACCCATTCTGGCGTTGCAATTTGCAATAGGCAAAATATAGGGTAATAGGTTTTTTCTCTTAAAAATTCAGTATCTAAGGCGACCCAAGGCGCTTGTTGAATTCTGCTACATAACTCAGGTAATTGTTCAGGTTTATCAATGTATTCAATTGTCATAATTCTTTATATTTATTTTGCTACGTCTTTTCTTCTTAACCGGCTATTTTACCTTAAACCAATCACTTCCTGCTTAGACTTCGTATTATTAGGCATCATCCAACACCCTGAATAACATTTCTTTAACCGTTTGAGGCTCAAATGGTTTATCACAAATACCTGAAACACCCGCTTGTTGAATATTACTTAATCGTGTTTCATTTTCTTCACTTGTAACCATTAATATAGGAATAAACGAGTTATTCATTTCTGTTCTAATATGTTCAATAAGTTCTTTACCATCCATTTCTGGCATATTGTAATCAGTTACAATCAAGTCAAAAGCATCTTCCGTTTGACTAAATATTTCAACACCTTCTCTACCATCTTTAGCTTCCGTTATTTTAGAAATACCCATATTATTTAATACTCGAACAATATGTTTCCTTGCCATAAGGCTATCATCTACAACTAATACCCTAACCAGTTCTATTTCGTAATGTTCAAAGGCTATTTCTTCTGGATCAATAAACTCAATAGTATTACGTAACGCTCTTTTCAAATCGCCCTGATTAAATGGTTTAGGCAGGATTGCCACAACCCCTGCTTGTCGAATAGGGTCTAAAGCAGAAAATCGTGTTTCACTTGAGATCAACATAAAAGGGATTTCTTTTAAATTTACAGTTGATTTTATCTGTGTAACTAACTCGGTTGCAGTCATATCAGGCAGATACATACTGCTAATAATTAAATCAGGCTCGTACTTTGTTAAAAGTTCTATTGCTTCAGATCCAGAGCCGACAGCATCTATTTTTAACACTCCTTCTGTTATTAAATGATTAGTAATAACCTTTAATTGCATATTAGAAGGCTCAACTAATAGTATTGATAACTCAGATATATCAACTTGACCACTATAACTCATACTCTACGCCCTAATTTTGTAACATTTATATGAGTATAGTTTGCTTATCAGTTTTTATTTGCTGGATTAAAAATTAAACATTCTAAAAATAAAATCACTATTTTCTTCATCATTTACATTAATAAACCCTTTAACATTAGGCGTTTTAATTACCATTAAGATCGTAGCCTTGAAATGGGATTTATTAGCAATTAAGATGTTATTTTAATTTTACAGCGGTCCCGTAAGCTAGCATTTCAGAAGCGTTAGTCATAATATTACTGGTTGTAAATCGAATATTAACAATCGCATCAGCATCTCGGTTCTGAGCCTCAGAAACCATTCGTTCAATTGCTTTATCACGCGCATCAGCAAGCATCTCTGTATAGCCAGAAATCTCCCCACCAACAATACCTTTTAACCCTGCCATAAAATCCCGCCCAACATGTTTAGATTGCACAATATTTCCGGCAACAACACCTAAATTTTCAGATATTTCTCTGCCTGGAACATCGGGGGTAGTTGAAAAAATCATTTTATTTCCTTAAATTAAGTTTAGTTTTATTAAATATTGTCTTTTTTATACCTTATTCTCAAAAAATTTATTTAAAAACTCAATAAAAGTTGTCAGTTTTGCAGGATAAAACCGTCGCTGTAAATAAGTGGCATAAACCAGTAAAGGGAAAATGCGATATTCTGGCAAAACCTCAAGCAACTGTTTGTTTTTTAAATAATGAATAACAGATAATTTTGGCACTTGGATTATCCCCATACCTAATGCGGCAGCTTCACATAATGCCCGCCCATTATTGGTTGAAAATGCCCAATTATTTTTAACCTTTACTTGATCACCCTTATCATTAAAAACCCACTGCCCTCCATGAGGTGTATTCATATAATGCAGACAACGGTGATCAGATAATTCATCAAGTGTTTGCGGACAACCATTTGCCTTAATATATTCAGGAGATGCATAAGTACACAATTCAGATTGAGATATAGTCCTAGCAACAACCCCCGGATCTAGAGTATCAGTTACCAAAATAGAAATATCAAAAAGTCCATGGCGCAAATTAACGGGTTTATTATCCAATGTCATCTGGATTTTAACTTCTGGATAAAGTTTCTGATAAGCATCAATTGCAGGCACCAGATATAAACCACCAAAATCAATGGGAGCATTAATTTTCAACTGACCTTTTACCGTTGACCCTAACTGAGCAGTCAACTGCTCTAAATCATCAAAGTCTTCTAATAGTTGTTTACTTCTATTGTAGTAAGACTCGCCCGCTTCAGTTACTGTCAAACTTCGAGTCGTTCTATTAAGCAACACCACCCCCAGAGACTTTTCTAACTGAGCCATATACTTACTTATCATCATCGCAGATAAATTCATTTCTCGAGCAACAGCCGCAAAAGTCCCCATCTCCACAATACGACAAAAAACCTGCATATTATTTAATTTATCCACGTCCCACTCTTTTATAAACTATCAGTTTATATTTTATAAACCTTTTTCACTATTTAAACCAGTATATAGACAATATATAATCTATCTCGGAGATAGTAACTAGCCGCTTAATTTTCTAATTAGCTGATATTCGTTGATTTTTCAACACTAATTTATTTTGTATCAGTTTAGAATAATTAAGTGGCTTTTTTTAAAATTAAACCCTTGAGGTTCGGTATGAGTCAGACACTAAATGAAGTTTTAGACGCAAATAAAGACTATGCAGCATCATTCGACAAAGCTGATTTAGCTATGCCGCCTGCTCGTCAATTTGCAATATTAACTTGTATGGATGCTCGCCTAGACCCAGCTAAATATGCTGGCTTATCAGAAGGTGATGCACACGTTATTCGTAATGCTGGAGGTAGAGCAAGTGATGATGCTATTCGTTCTTTAGTCATTTCTTACAAACTACTAGGCACCAAAGAATGGTTTGTTATTCATCACACAGACTGTGGCATGGAAACATTTACTAGTGAAATCATGTCGGATCTATTAGATAGTAGTTTAAAAACAGCTTCTGTTGACGAAAATGGTTGGCATGATTGCTGTGAAGGTAATGGTTCATCAGAAGGTAAACATATTGCATGGCTAACAATTAAAGACCAAGAAAAAAGCGTGGCAGAAGATGTTCAGCGTATTAAATCTCACCCACTAGTACCCGCTGACATTCCAGTTTATGGATATATTTATGATGTTAAGTCAGGACAATTAATAGAAGTACCCGAAGCTTAATAAGCTAAGAAATAACTCTAAATAATAATTACTTTGCATTTTTAGTTAAAAACATAAAAACACACTAGACATAGAAAAAAACATACGGTATTATAGCCGTCTTTAGGAGAGGTGGCTGAGTGGCCGAAAGCGGCGGTCTTGAAAACCGTTGAGGGTTTATCCCCTCCCAGGGTTCGAATCCCTGCTTCTCCGCCATAATTTAAAAACCAGTATTTATTACTGGTTTTTTTATGCCTGAAAGAAAACCACGCCATTACATTTTAACAACCCGCGACAGAATAGCTCCAATCTTAATAAAAATATCAGTTGGTATTTTTTCACTTTCATTAGATTAAAAGTTTCTGCCCTCCCCCCCCCTTTAACTTAAAAAGAAAGATTGACCAGCCATGTCCGACCGATTTACAGCAAATATAAAAACGACTCTACTCCCTTTTCTAGATACGCAATTAAAAGGCTGGGCTCGTAGTAAGGTTAAACAACGACTTAAAACAGGGTGTGTATTTGTTGATGGTCAATCAGTTACTCAGCATAACCACGAGTTAAACATCGGTAGTCAGGTAGAAGTTAGGGCTTCTGCAAAAGGTATTTCACATAAATCCAATTTATTAGAGATTTTGTATTCAGATAGAGACTTGGTCGCTATTAATAAGCCTGCGGGGCTGTTGTCAGTAGCGACCGCAAATGAAAACAAAGAGCATGCGCTGGCAATGCTTCGCAACCAGCTTTCACGACCCAAACGGTCGGTTAAGCTATGGCCTGTTCACCGGCTTGATCGTGATACATCGGGCGTGCTGTTGTTTGCCACCTCTGTAAAGATGCGCGACGCTGTTCAAGAGAAGTGGCCCAGTGCTGAGAAAACTTATCTAGCGATCGTTGAGAGCTGCCCAAACCCTAGACAGGGAACAATTGACCAACCTCTGTGGATGGATCCAGAAAAGTATCATATGAATGTTGGTACCCATCCGGAAGCTAGGAATGCTATTACACATTTCAACACCCTAAAAACAATCAATAATCGGGCTCTGCTTGAGGTTAAAATCGAAACAGGCCGACAACACCAAATCCGTGCCCACCTCTCTTGGCTAGGGCACCCAGTGACTGGGGATCCTCGCTATGGGCACGACGGTCCGCGCTTGGGACTTCATGCTTTGCGCCTGAGTATTACACGCCCAGGTACTGGCAAGCGACTAACCCTAGAAACCCCAGCGCCTGATCAGTTCCTCGATTTACTCCAGCAGGATAAACCTGACTTGCCATGAATACAGCTGAAGCAATTTATTGAGCTTTTGACGGATAAAGGTAGCTCAATAGCTAAAGACCTAGCAACGAAAAGAAATCCAACTGTAAAATATCAGACATAGCCAGCCGTATTCTTTGGATGCAAGATAGGGAGGGGTTTTTAACTATGCTATGGGAGAGATAGAGCAATAGCCTTTGCAGCTAATAGTTGAGTATTATTGTGTATTTTATGCTTGCATGAGGCTTGTATCAGAAGCTAATCTTTTATTTCCAAACACTTCTTAGCCTTATCAACCAACTCTGATAACGAACTTTCCGTAAGTTGCATATAATATTCTTTGTTTGGATATATTCTAGCAACAACCGCTTCTTCACATCGACCAAAGCACGCCTGCTCTCTGACAGAAATATCTAATTCCTGCTCCACAACCTGATGCTTAAGTTTTTCAAATAAATCTAAACTGGCATCTCGTCCACAAGACTTATTATGCTTCCCCATATGGACATGCGTACAAACAAGAATGGATACTTTGGAAAATTTTTTCATAGCTCAATGAATCACATTTCTAATTAATGAGTAAGCTTAATAGCTATTCCAACACCATCCACCGTTCTTTGTTTCTCAATTTCTTCCTCTTCTTTCTCAATCACTTTCCCATCAATCTGGATATGCCTATCAATTTTATCCTTTTTTTCAGCAAAAAAATCGGGCAAATAGTCTTGCGGCTTAGATCTTGAAGCACTACCTGTAATTACTGGTTGTTTTATTTCAATTGGTAAAGATAAGTCCAAAACCTGATTATTGGGAAGCTGCTCAATTAGTTGATTTTTTTGTACAACTTGAGTCGGTTTCTTTTTTATCTTATTTTTGGTATTCGTTATTTTCTTATTTACGACTTGAGGAGTCTTAAGACTATCTTTGACTAAAAGTTTTTTGATTTGCTGTTTTTGTGGTTTCTTAATTGGCTTATCAACCCCACTATCTTCACAGCCGCTGAGACAACAAACAGACAAAAATAAGATAAAAAAGAAACACTTTGCCATCATTCATTCCAAACATGAAATCACTAATTATTATTTTAGCTTTTTATGATTCAAAATCAAGAAAGATTATGAAGAGCGGCCCTATTAGTTTTGCCTGAAACTATTCGTTTAACCTGTTTGAGAACAAGGCGAAGATTGCAGTTAATAGCATGCTATTAACAAGATATTCAAAGCTTCCGCTCATGCTCTCGCCCAAGCCACATCAAAGAATCTTATTTTTATAGCGCTCGAATATTTTAAATCAATATTCAAGCATTTAGTTAGTAACTATTTGATAAACCTAAAATTCAAATAAGATACATTATGCCGTAGTAGATCGCCGCAATCTCTAAAACTACAGGAAGAACTATATAAATAGCATTCTGTTTTTTCGGCACATAAACTGTATTATCAAACTCTAAAGCAAACTCTTCTTGATAAAATTCATCTCGGCCACTTGCCTGAGTACTACTCTGTGATTGATTATTACTCGAAAAAGAACTACTTATAGAAGTATCTTCGTTATCAAATATTGAATTAAAAATATCATCTAACTTCTTCTGATTATCAAATAAATTATTTAGTGTATCTACATCTATTGCTGCTGCAGTCATGTTGTTAACCCCCAGTTTCACATTATTTCTAATGCCTTTTTATCTTGCCTAAATAAATAATACTCTAAAATAAAAAAAAAGATACCAAGGCATTGCGATAAAGTGAACCAGCTCCTGTTTAGAGTTCCAATTTGAGAAAGCCTTCACATTAACAACCCACCAAAAAATCAAGGCCAATAATAAAAACGACAATTTGGAAAGTCGTTACAACCAATATAATTTTGCCCGACTTTTTTGCCTCGAACCGCACTACGCATTTCAAGCTTATTTTGACACAATGGACAATCACCTCCGGCCTTAAATTTATCAGATGAGACAGCCTTATGTGCTGATGGATTTTTAACACTGACAACAATAGACTTTAACAAATCAATTTGTTGCTTCAAAAAACCATTTAAATCCTGCCCCTTATTATTTGCAATATCATCTAACTGCTGCTCCCACTGAGCTGTTAGTAAAGGATCTTTTAATGCACCAGGAACAGCATCAATCAACCTAAAACCCAACTCAGTAGCTTTCAGCAACTTTTTTTCTTGTTGAATAAACTTGCGCTGAAATAAAGTTTGAATAATATTTGCTCTAGTAGCCTGTGTTCCCAACCCAGCAGTTTCTCTCAGGATTTTTTTCATCACTTTATCTGTCACCTGAGTCCCTATGGTTTCCATCGCTTTAATAAGTGTGCCTTCAGTATAATGCTTTGGAGGGGTTGTTAACTTTTCTAACAATTTAAGCTGTTCACAAAGTAATTTCTCAGCTTTCTTTACTGCTGGCAACTCTTTTTTATTATCATCAACACTTGTCTTTAATGATTTACTTACTCCCTCTTCTAAAGCTATTTTCCAGCCTTTAACTCGCGCTATTCTGCCACTAGCTTTAAACAAATCCTTTTCAATAGTTACCACTATATTACTTTGATCATATTCAAAATCTGGGAAGAACTGCGCAATATAGCGCCGCCGAATTAAATTATACAAATTAAACTCTTTTGCATTAAGCCGAGTAATTCCAGGTGTTGCTTGTGTCGGCACAATGCCATGGTGAGCCGTTATCTTTTTATCATTCCAAACTCTGGATCGCTTTTTTTTATCTGCCAGAGCAATCAGCTCGTTTAAACTAGCATCATTATTAAGCAATGCATTCAATACTTGATTTGCATCTTTAAACTGACTAACAGGGAGATATTCACAGTCCGTTCTAGGGTAGGAGGTCAATTTATGCGTTTCGTATAGAGCTTGTGCAATATTTAACACATCTTGCGCACCATAACCCCATCTCCTCGATGCTTCTTGCTGCAGTCCTGATAAATTGTAAAGCAAAGGTGGCGGCTGTTTTTTTCTTGATGTTGTAGCTGTTGTCACCTCACCCATTTGCTGCTGACAACGATCAATGACAGCTTGTGCAATATGTATATCTAAACAATATTTTTGATCTTCACCCCGAACTTTTGGCAATTGCCATTTTGTTTCCAAAACCTCACCGTCAATTCCATTATTGGTTTTAAAGAAGGCTTGTATTTCATAATAAGTAGCCGCTTTAAAGTTTAAAATCTCACGATCTCGTTTAACAATTAAAGCTAAAGTTGGTGTCTGTACACGCCCTACAGACCTTACCTGACGATCATTTGCTAACAGTGTATAAGCACGGGTTAGGTTCATTCCAATCAACCAATCAGCCCTACCTCTAGCCAAGCCAGAATAGTATAGAGGTTCTGTTTCCTTACTAGGGCGTATATCCTTCAACGCTCTTTGCACACTAACAGTATCTAATGCTGATAACCATAACCGACGGCTTGGGCCTAAATACTTAAAGTAATCCATTACTTCTCTAGCAATAGTTTCCCCTTCTCTATCAGCATCTGTTGCAATAACGACACTATGAGCACTTTTTAGTAATTTCTTCAAAACCATGAGTTGCTTACTTGTCGATTTCTTTGGTGCCATCTCCCACTCTTTTGGCAAAATAGGTAAATCAGCTAATGACCATCTTTTATACTTAGAATCATAACCATCTGGTGGGATCATCTCAAGCAGATGACCAATACACCAACTTACAACCAAATTATCACCTTGCAAGTACCCTTCATTACGTCGATTAGCACCGAGAATTCGAGCGATATCACGACCTTGTGATGGTTTTTCACAAAGATAAAGTTCATACCTGGTTTTTGTTGTATTAGCCAATAGAAATTACTCTTGCAGTTTATATAAATTAAGCTTGATAAATTATAAGCAAATCCTACTTTTTTTGTATGATTCTTCCTTACCTATTTTAGATACGCGCTCTATTGTAGAGTACGTTGGTATTATGTTATGTTAGTCGGTTATGGAATTTCATCTAGCTTTTAGCACTTCTTATTTGGCTGCGTTTGCAATGGGTTTATTTAGTAGCCTTCATTGCATTGGTATGTGCGGCTCAATTATTGGATCATTAACATTAAGCCTAAAACCAGAGATACGAGCTAATAAACGAAGTTTATTCACTTATGTCTTTAATTATAATCTTGGCCGTATTACTAGCTATACCTTTGCAGGTTTTTTAGTTGGTTTTATTCAATCACTTATAATATTACCTTTTGGCGCTGATTACGGTTATAGAGCATTACAACTATTTTCTGCACTTATTATGATTAGCGCTGGGCTTTATCTTGCTGGCTGGTTTCCTCGCTTTGCCTATATTGAAAAAGCAGGTGGCAAGCTTTGGAAAATGATTGAACCTTTCGGCCGAAAACTTATTCCGGTCAGTTCTCGCACTCAAGCTTACCTTTTTGGTATGGTTTGGGGCTGGCTACCTTGCGGCCTTGTTTATGCTGCATTAGCATTAGCAGCCTCAACAGGGGACCCAGTTAGAGCGGGTATAACAATGCTAGCATTTGGACTAGGTACTTTACCTGCAGTACTTGGGGTCGGTATAATGACTAACATACTGACCAAGCTGTCCCAAATGCAGCGCTTTAAGCAGTTAACAGGTTTACTGTTAATTCTTATTGCTTTAATTGCTCTGTTTCCAGAGCTAAACCCTATGCGTTTACAGCATATTTAACCTACAAAAATTAAATTTAATTATTTATGGATTACTTTAATTCAAACATTGGCAAATCCCCTGTTTTTGAATCACTTCTACGTAGCGCCAAAATGGTTGCTGCAACAGATGTAACCATTTTAATTAAAGGAGAAACGGGTACAGGTAAAGAAATGCTGGCAACAGCTATCCAAAAAGATAGCCCTCGATCAGACAACCCTTTTATTACTTTAAACTGTGCAGCTTTACCTGAAGGTCTTGTAGAGTCTGAATTATTTGGACATAAAAAAGGAGCTTTTACGGGTGCAGTTGCCAATAAACAAGGTTTATTTCATGCCGCCGATGGTGGCACATTATTTTTAGATGAAATAAACTCACTCCCCCTACCCATTCAAACAAAACTTTTACGTTTTTTAGAGTCGGGAGAATGTTTAGCAGTTGGTGAAACCAAACCTTATATTGTTAATGTCCGTGTCATCGCTGCTACCAACTCAGATCTGAGCAAACAAATTGCAGATGGTGATTTTCGTCAGGATTTATATTTTCGTTTAAATGTAGTTCCTATAGAAATTCCACCTTTAAACCAACGCACAGAAGATATAGAAAGTCTTATTAATCATTTCTTATCACAGTTTGCATCTAGCTACTCTATAATTCCACCAAAGTTTAATAAGCAAACATTAAAAGTATTACGAAGCTATAGCTGGCCAGGTAATATTAGAGAATTAAGAAATTTATGTGAACGCCTAAGCATTCTTTTATCAGGACAAACTATTGAGCCTGAAAACCTGCCTCATGAATTTACCACTAGCTTAACCGCACCTAGTGATTCTGTTTTTGTACTGCCTGAAAACGGAATTGATTTAGACGACTTAGAAGCGGATATGATTCATCAAGCCCTTTTAAGAACAAATGGCAATAGAAGCAAATCAGCGCGCTTACTTGGATTATCTCGCGATACTTTACTTTATCGTATAAAGAAACATGGAATAGCGATTCAATAGCTTTAAAATAGTTCTCTAGAATCGCAACCATTGCACAGTAAGATTATCTCCCTTCCCCCGAGCACGTAAGTGCATCATTTTCGCCACTTTTATCAATTTACCTCGACTACATTGTGGCGCCGCAAGCTGAAGAAAATCGCTCTCTTTTATAAATTCCCAAAAACCATCCGTACATAACACAAAAGTTTCACCCTTTTTAATAGGTGAGTAGACATTAACCTCTGCCGTATGGTTTTTAACTATATTTATTGTACGTAACAATTGGTTTTGCTCAGGGTGCAAACCCATCTCACGCTCTGAAATAGCCCCATCATCTAACTGCTGTTGAATTAAAGAATGGTCTTTAGTTCTCCAAAGAACTTCCTGTGCATTCAAGCGATAAATACGAGAATCACCGCAATGAGCTGTAAGCGTATAATTCGCATCTAAATACAAAACTGCACAGGTAGTATGAGAATCAAGACCCTCTTTATTATCAGCAAATAATACTTTCATTTCATCAACTGCTGCATCCACCCAAGCACTCAATATTACTTTTGCTTGTTCACTCGGTTTATTATGAAGTAGCTGTTGATATTTTGCAGCCAACCCAAACATCCCTTGGCAAAAAAATTTAGATGCTTTCTCTCCAGCTTTATGCCCGCCAAGACCGTCAGCTACAACAAATAAAGCATATTCATCACACATTGTATGCGCCATACAATCTTGATTTAACGCCCTATCACCGACAGAGGTTAGTTGATATACCTCTAGATTGCTAAACAACCGCTCTAGCCTCTTTCATAACACGTTTTAAATCTATTATTGTTTGCTGTAAACCAGAAAAAACAGCTTGAGCAATAATTGAATGACCAATATTTAATTCAACTATTTGTGGGATATAACAAATATCTTCTACATTATGAAAATGTAAACCATGCCCTGCATTTACCTGCAAACCAGCACTGTTAGCATATTCAGCAGCTTCCTTGACTCTTAGTAATTCAGATTTTTGTATCTGACTATTTAAAGCATCTGCATAGCATCCTGTGTGCAATTCAATAACAGGGGCGCCAGCTGCTACAGCCGCATCTATTTGCTTAAAGTCGGGGTCAATAAATAAAGAAACCTCAATACCTGAATCAGATAACCTTTGGCATGCACCTTTCATTCGTTCAGGGCTTGAGGCAACATCTAAGCCTCCTTCAGTTGTTAATTCCTCACGCTTTTCTGGCACAAGACAACAGGCAGCAGGCTTAACCTTTTCTGCAATAGCAATCATTTCATTTGTAACTGCCATTTCCAAATTCAAACGGCTATGTAACAGTTCTTGTAATAAGTAAATATCTCTATCTTGAATATGTCGACGATCCTCCCTCAAATGCGCAGTAATTCCATCTGCACCAGCCTGTTCAGCGACTAATGCTGCTTGAATTGGATCTGGATATTTTGTTCCTCTTGCCTGTCTTAATGTGGCAACATGGTCAATATTGACACCTAACAAGATTTTTTGTTTACTCATAACTGTTTAATTATTTTTGCCAGGACAGCTCTACTTTTAAGTACTTTACCCTGTAATTGAAAATCAATAATCCGCCTCATTAACTGCTTGGCTTCATATAATGCGTGTTCATCTAAATGCTCTCTGGCTGTTAATGATAATAATGTTGCCCCACTCACATAACCATCAACACTCTCAATCATTCCTGCTTCGGTATCACAAGAATATTTCTTGGCGATATCTACCTGAGTCTGTTTTTTTACATCAAAACTTAACTCAAAACCATAGCCAATATAATCCATCAAATTAAGCTCAAAGAACCTTAAGATTTGCTCTGTTTCTTGCGTTTTGGCTAATAAAGTCAGACAGTGTTGATACTCTATATAAACTTCTGGATGGGGATCGTTTTTATGTAAAAAATATCCAAGCAATTCATTGACATAAAAACCACAATATAAAGAAAGTCCTTTTAATTGTATTGTGGTTTCACCCAACTCCACATTAGTCAAAACCTTTAACTCATTTCGACCCATATAAGAGAGTTTTAAATCAGTAAAAGCAAGTAGAAGACCTGCAGTTTTTGACTTAGGCTTTCTTACGCCTCGCGCAAGAATAGATACAATTCCAAAGTCTCTAGTTAAAACATCCAGAATCAAACTGCTTTCACGATACTTTCGATGTTGTAAAATAAAAGCAGGTTGGAGTTGGACCTGAGTGTAACTCACGTCTTTTTATTTATCTAAAGTTAAATCTATTCATCAATAAAACCCAAACTTTGTAAGGCTCGCTCATTATTTGCCCAGCCTTTCTTTACCTTAACCCAAATTTGTAAATAGACTTTCTTATCAATTAACTTTTCTATATCAATACGTGCATCAGTACCTACCTTCTTAAGCATTTCACCTTGCGCACCTATAACAATATTCTTTTGAGAACTACGCTCCACCCATACTACTGCATATATTTTGGTGATTTTGGCTTGCTCTTCATAACGCTCAATTTCAACAGTCATTGAATAAGGCAATTCATCACCTAAACGTCTTGTTAATTTTTCTCTAACAATTTCGGCTGCTAAAAATCGTTCTGGACGATCAGTTATTTGATCCTCGGGATAGATTAAGCCCCCCTCAGGCAATTGCTTTAATAAAATAGTTTCAAGTGTATCTAGGTTAGTTCCTTTTAATGCAGAAATAGGTAACATTTCTTTAAATGGAAACCTTTTTCGAGCCTCAGCGAAAAATGCTAAAATACTATCCTTATCTTTAACCTTATCGACTTTATTTGCAGCCAACACAACTGGAATCCCAGCATTCTCAAGCTTTGTAAAAATAACTTCATCAAACTCATGCCAAGACAAACCATCAATCAACCAAACTACTACATCAACGCCTAGCAATGTTGTATCAGCTGTTTTATTTAAATATCGATTTAATGCTTTTTTCTCAACCTTATGCATACCTGGAGTATCCATATAGATTATTTGACCAGCATCCGTGGTATTAATACCTAAAATACGATGCCTTGTTGTCTGTGGTTTTCTTGAAGTAATACTGATTTTTTGTCCCAGCATATGATTCATTAATGTTGATTTACCAACATTGGGACGACCTATTAACGCTACATAACCACAATTCATCTATTTTTCTTCTTTATTAATTTTAACATTTGTTCTGCTGCACTTTGCTCAGCTTTTTTTCTTGAATCGCCAATTCCAGTACAGGATTCAACTTTTTCTACATTTGTTGTGCATTTAACACTAAACGTTTGCGCATGTGCCGCACCTGTCATTTGAATAAGCTCATACACCGGTAATTCAATTTTTCTTGATTGCATCAATTCTTGCAATTGAGTTTTAGGGTCTTTTTCAGATTTATTTAAATCCAATGCACTCAACTTCTCAGCAAAAATCTTTAAAATCCATTCCTTACATTCCAGCACGCCTTGGTCTTTCAATAAGGCACCCATAATAGCTTCCACTGCATCAGATAAAATCGAATCTCTTCTATATCCACCACTTTTCAGCTCACCAGAGCCAAGAATCAGGTAATCACCCAAGTTATGCTCTCTAGCCACACTAGCTAATGAACCTTGATTAACAAGCCGAGCCCGAAGTCGACTTAATTCACCTTCACTTGCAGCAGGAAACATTTCATACAATTTTTCTGCAATCACAAACCCTAAGATAGAATCCCCAAGGTATTCCAATCGCTCATTATTCTTTGCCCCCATACTACGATGGGTTAAAGCCATGGTAAACAGTTCAGGCTGATTAAACGACAAATCTAATTTTTTAATCAGCACCTCTGGCTTTCTTATCACTCAAGATCACCAAGCTCAAAAATCTCATAAAACTCAACCAACACACTTAAATTTCCCATGATCGGCTCTACTCTTTCATATTCAATTTCAACTTTAGTATAGTGCTCTTGCTTAACAATAGTAATATCATCTCCCCCCACTTTAGTAACGTAATTCATATCAAAACGCTTATTTAAGCTTATTTGTATTTCATGTTTACTCATCGTTCTTATATCAGGCATTGCTTCCACAGCTGCAAGTGCATTAACTACTTTGCTATGGTTCATATAAATAGGACCAATTTTCAGCCCTAACATTACAAAAAAACCAGCTACGGCTAATAAAAAAACAATAGTGATTAACGTTAATCCTCGTTGTTTTTTTGCTGAATAGGTCATCATTTCTCCAAATAAAATTTATGAATAGTTCTAAGTCTAGCCTATTTTAAAATTGTTCCAATTCTATCGAAGCCGACACCTTTATGCTGCCAATCCCAACTCATCCAAATAAAGAACGCTCTTCCCACTAAATTTTCTTCGGGTACTGTCCCCCAATAGCGGCTGTCATTACTATTGTCTCTATTATCACCCATCACAAAATATTGACCTTCAGGCACAACAAATACGCCTTCTACGGATGGAAGCCCATGCTTAACCAAAATACTATGCTCGACTCCAGCTAAGTTTTCTACAAAATGCTCAGCTCCTGTCATGTTTACGCCCTGCCCTACACCTTGATACGAACCTAACGATGCTTGTTTAGCTTGTTTTCCATTAACATAAACAATTTTATTATAATAAGAGATCTTATCTCCAGGCACTCCAACGACTCGTTTTATATAATCAATTTTGGGATTTTTAGGAAAGCGAAAAACGACAATATCCCCTCTCTCTGGTGAATTTAGCTCGGCTATCTTGGTATTTAATACCGGTAAGCGAACACCATAGGTAAACTTATTAACTAAAATAAAGTCACCAACCAATAAAGTTGGCATCATTGAACCCGATGGAATACGGAAAGGTTCTGCTATAAACGACCGTAAAATCAAAACGATAAAAACAATCGGAAAAAAAGAATGTGCATACTCAACAAGTAATGGTTCTTCTCGTGTTGCAGGGTCTATTTTTGAAAGTTTTAAAAATAACAGATAGCCACCCCAAATAATGCCGGTAACCAAACTTGCCAGAACAAGAAAAAAAGAAAAATCGTAATCCATGAAATTATTAAATAGTAATGGTTAAAAGAAAGTAAAAACTGCGAATGTGTTCTGTATTACTCTTTATTGACTTGTAAAACAGCTAGGAATGCTTCTTGTGGAATTTCTATACTTCCTACTTGTTTCATCCGCTTTTTACCTGCTTTTTGCTTCTCTAACAGCTTTTTCTTACGAGAAATATCACCACCGTAACATTTAGCTGTTACATTTTTTCTCATCGCTTTAACGGTAGATCTTGCAATTACTTTTGATCCTATCGCTGCTTGGATAGCAACTTCATACATTTGCCTTGGGATAAGATCCTTCATGGTTTCCACTAAACCTCTACCACGTGTCTGGCTTAAATCTTTATGTACAATAACGGATAACGCATCGACTTTATCACCATTAATAAGTACATCTAATTTAACCAAAGGGGCTGGCTCAAACCTTACAAATTCATAATCAAATGAAGCATACCCTCTACTGACCGACTTTAATCTATCAAAGAAATCTAATACCACTTCACTCATAGGTAACTCATAATTCAGTGATACTTGGCTTCCTGTGTACTGCATGTTTTTTTGCACACCGCGTTTTTCAACACAAAGACCAATAACACTACCTAAGTATTCTTGAGGAACTAAAATATTCGCTATAATGATAGGTTCTCTAATCTCAGCAATTGCTCCTGACTCTGGCAGATTAGCAGGATTATCAACCATTAATATTTCACCTGCGTGAGTTTCAACTTCATAAACCACTGTAGGTGCTGTGGTAATCAAGTCTATATTGTATTCACGCTCTAGACGTTCTTGCACAATTTCCATGTGCAACATACCTAAGAAGCCACAACGAAAACCAAAACCTAATGCTTGTGAACTTTCTGGTTCAAAATTAAGCGCAGCATCATTTAGACGTAATTTATCCAATGCTTCACGCATATTATTAAAGTCATCTGAACTTACTGGATATAAACCAGCAAAAACACGAGGCTGAACAGTTTCAAATCCAGGTAATACATCCGCTGCAGGATTGTCAGCTAGGGTAATAGTATCCCCTACTGGAGCACCATAAATATCTTTAATACCTGCAACAATAAAGCCTACTTCGCCAGTTTTTAAAATATCTGTATCTTTTTGCTTAGGCGTGTAAACCCCAACCCTTTCTGCCAAATAGGTTTTCTCTGTTGACATCACCTTCAGTTTTTGTTTTTTACGTACACTGCCGTTAACAATTTTAACTAATGAAACGACTCCAAGATAATTATCAAACCATGAATCAATAATTAATGCTTGTAAGGGGCCATCGGGGTCACCAGTAGGCGCAGGAACTTTTTCCACTAACTGCTCTAAAACACCCTCAATACCTATCCCTGTTTTTGCACTAATCTTAAGTGCTTCCCCTGCATCAATACCAATTACGTCTTCAATTTCAGCAATTACACGTTCAGGCTCTGCAGAAGGCAAGTCAATTTTATTTAATACAGGCACCACTTCTAGCCCCTGTTCAATAGCGGTATAACAATTTGCAACGCTTTGTGCTTCAACACCTTGAGCAGCATCAACAACTAATAAAGCACCTTCACAAGCAGCAAGAGAACGAGAAACTTCATAAGAGAAATCTACATGCCCAGGTGTATCAATAAAATTTAACTGATAAGTTTCACCGCTTTCTGATTTGTAATCTAAAGTAACACTTTGCGCCTTAATAGTAATTCCACGTTCTCTCTCAATATCCATAGAATCAAGAACTTGCGAATCCATCTCTCTTTCACTTAGGCCGCCACAAATTTGAATAAAGCGGTCAGCAAGTGTTGATTTTCCATGATCGATATGCGCGATAATGGAGAAGTTTCTTATGTTTTTTTGATCCACAGTTTATTTATCTACTTTTAATGCGAGAAAAACTGGACTACCTCTACGCTGAATTAAAATAGCAATAGATTGACCAGTTGGGAGTTTTTTGACTATTTTATCAAAGTCAGCCTTTCCTCGAACAACATTATTCTGAATTCTTAAAATAACATCACCTTGCTGAACTCCAGCATCTAAAGCAGAACCTTGCTTAACTTCCTGCACTATAACGCCGTACTCTGTTATTTCTAGGCGTTCTCGTTGCATTTCTGTAAGTTCTTTTACCACCAAACCTAATTTATTACTTAGTTTTTCAGGCTCATCAATAACCGCCACACCTGCCTTATTTTCTAACAAGCCAACAACAACTCTTATTGATTTTTTACCTTTATTTCTAAATATTTTAACTTTGACTTTTTCATCTATTGCAGTAATTCCGACAACTGGAGGCAACTCTCCTGAAGTTTCAATCTCATGCCCATCAAATTCAACAATAACATCACCAATTTTTAAACCCGCTTTTTCAGCAGGGCTATCTTTGATCACTTTTGCTACCAATGCACCATAAGGCCTATCCATACCAAAAGATTCTGCCAACTCTCTTGTTACATCCTGAATTTGTACACCAAGCCAACCCCGAGAAACTGAACCCTTAGTTTTAAGTTGCTCCATAACATTCATTGCCACATCCATAGGAATAGCAAATGATAAGCCCATGTACCCACCAGAACGACTATAAATCTGTGAATTAATCCCTACTACTTCGCCATTCATATTAAATAATGGTCCACCAGAGTTTCCAGGATTAATTGCCACATCAGTTTGAATAAAAGGAACATAACTTCCTCCCGGTAAACTTCTTCCCTTTGCACTGACAATACCTGCTGTTACAGACTGTTCAAATCCAAAAGGGGTTCCAATTGCAAGCACCCATTCTCCAACTTGTAATTGAGCTGACGAACCTTTTTTAACAATAGGTAAGTTTTTCGCTTGAATTTGTAATAATGCAATATCCGTACTTTCATCAGAACCAATCAATTTAGCCACTAATTGACGACGGTCTTTTAATTTAACAAGAATTTCCTCGGCATCTTTTACTACATGATGATTCGTTAATATATATCCATCATCTGAAACAATAAATCCCGAGCCTAATGACTTAGCATCCCGTGGTTGCATTCCACCTCTTGGTTGATTAAAGAAGTGCTTAAACAATTCTTCCATTTGAGGTGGCACACCCTCTGGCATTTGCTTACCACTTAAAGCTGATAATATTTCTGGCGCCTTTTTAGTGGTACTGATATTTACCACAGCAGCACCATTTTCTTTTACCATTTCAGTAAAATCAGGTAACTGAGCATTAACAGGAACATTTATCAACAATAGAAAAAAAGACCACATTATCTTTTTAAACATAGCTTATCCTTTTTGTACTTTTAACGGGAAATTAGTCGGAACTTAATTGATATTTTAGAGATTAAAAACGAGTAGAAAGCTCATCAACATACCTAAATAAAAGCAAATATTGATGAGAAAAACTTTATTTTTTAAGTTTAATGCCTTGCACAATAAACTGAACAGCTTTAACCGGAACTTCACCTAATACGGTAACCTGGAAATCACCAATAATTTTGGTAATTGATTTAACAGACCCTAAAACCTGTATACCTTCTTTAGTATCTTTAGCTTTTGCTTCGACATAAACCGAAACAGATGAAAAACCATCACTTAACAATATATGTTCAACAGACTTATCTAAATCATCCCGATTCATCTGATCGAAAAAAACAATATGATAATTAGAAGGATATTTTTCTAAAACAATGCCTGCTTTTTCTATTGCCAACAACTCTGCTTGATAATCAAGAATGGCAAGATCTTTTTCTTTAGCCTCACTTTTATCAACCTTATGGTTATTAGTCACTTGAATATCAGTAAAAACAACTTGCTCAACTGTTCTACCCGCTAGGTCATACACTTCAGATTTTAAAGGTAGGAAATAAACCTTATCAATCCAAACTTTTCGTTTATATCTATATTGGTCTTTTGGTTCAATAGAAATTACATGGGCAGGAAGCATAGCAACAGATTCCTCATCAAGTGTTTTAAAAGAATAAACACTTTGTATTGATGAGAAGTTTTCAGGCAAATCAATAATAAATGAATCACTTACCGGATGATCATTTACAACAGTTTCATTAGTTTTTTTAAAAACACAACGCACCTTGCCCGACTCTCTAATCACCTCACGCATCGGTGAGTTTAAAGACAATAACCGTTCCAACTCATTACCATTATTACAACTATGGAAGTACTTCATAGTATCCAGCCGGCCATTTTTAAAAAAAGCCACCGTTCCTTGATAATCAAGCGTTTTCATTGCTTGACTCATATTTTCCATTATCTGTTGAACTTTAACTTCTGTTGCATTAACAAAAGTCACTGTAATAGATAACAAAAAAACCAGAAAAACTCGGTAAATCATACTAACTAGCCCTACCTATAACTTGCTGTACGTGCCAAAGGATGTACATTTAAAGAACCATGAGTATATAAATCATCATTATGAGCCTGTAAATAGGCTTTAAATCGTTCATGCTGAGAAGGCTGAACCACGTCTTTGCTTTGAGCGGGGTCTGCTATTAACTTGGTATCAACCACAGCTACTTGCTGAAATTGATTACCTGGTTGCAAATCACTTTGTTGAGACATAATAACGGCAACACAGGCAACTGAAGCTGCAACAGCAAAAGATGCTTTTTGCCAAAGAGGAATAACCCTTTTTTCAACAACTTTTTGGGGTAACAAGTAATGAGGCTCTTGTTTAATTTGTTTATTAATTCCATCCAGGAAGTCTGTACTAGCCTGAATCCCATTATCATCTTTTAAAACTTGAGTCATCATTTGATATCGATTTATCTGTTGCTTTAACTCAGGTTTATTTTTAATCGCAGTTAATAACGCATCTAACTCAGCATGATCGAGTTCATCATCTAAAAACTGTGAAATAGTTTGGTTTATATCTTTATTCATCAATATCAGCCTCTAATTGAGTAATGGACCCAATTTTTCATCAATAGCTTCCCTTGCTCTAAAAATACGAGAACGCACGGTTCCCACTGGACATTCCATCGCCTGAGATATTTCCTCATAACTCAGGCCTTCAAATTCTCTTAGCATAATTGCCATTTTCATATCTTCAGGTAACTTTTCAATTGCTGTTTTAACAACGCTAACAATCTCATCATTCATTAATAAATATTCAGGTGTATCCATGCCTTTTAGTTGAGGAGCATTTTCTACTTGCTCCGCATCTTGTACATCAACTTGGTAATCAGAATATCGACGACTACGTGAAACTAAATAGTTTTTAGCCGTATTAATAGCAATTCTATATAACCAAGTATAAAAAGCACTGTCACCCCGAAAATTACCTAATGCTCTATATGCTTTAATAAAACTTTCCTGTGCAACATCTTGTGCTTCACTCGGGTCTTTTACATATCGATTAACCAGCTGAATAATTCGATGCTGATATTTAATAACCAATAAATCAAAGGCAGCTTTATCCCCTTGCTGAACTTTCAACACTAATTCTTTATCTAGTTCAGCATTATTCCCTTTTTGTTCTTTCACGCTTTTTTCTTTGATAGTTGTGTGGACAGAATTAAACTCTATAAGTTCTATTATCACAAAAAAAATTACCATCGTGTTAATATTCATCAACATGACAGCTGTTTTACTTACTAATTCATTTTTATATGACCCATCCCAATACATTTGATGTGCTTATCATCGGAAGTGGAGGTTCAGGCCTTAGCTTGGCATTGAGACTTGCAGATAAGGCCAAAGTATTAGTTTTATCCAAAATCGCTTTAAACTCTGGTAGTACCTATCACGCACAAGGTGGAATTTCAGCTGTTTTAGATAAAAATGATTCTATTGAATCGCATATCAAAGACACTCTCGTTGCTGGTGCTGGTTTATGTGATTCTGAAGCGGTAAGAGTTACTGTTGAGCAAGGCAAAAAAAATATAGAATGGCTAAAAGATCAAGGCGTTAAGTTTACCCAACAGAAATCAAAGAATGGGGAAAAGTCGTTCCATTTAAACAGAGAAGGCGGACACTCTCATCGTCGTATTGTTCATACTGCAGATGCGACAGGAAAAGAACTTTCCCAAACACTGATCGAACGTGCCCAAGCCCATCAAAATATCACCTTATTAGAAAATCATAATGCGGTTGATTTAATTACCAATCATAAAGATTCATCTACTGAGCACAAAGTTCATGGTGCTTATGTTCTAAATACAATAACAAATAAAGTAATATCCATTTCTGCAAAAATTGTTATTTTGGCAACAGGTGGAGCTAGTAAAGTTTATTTATACTCAACCAATCCACAAATATCGACAGGTGATGGAATTGCACTTGCCTGGCGAGCAGGGTGCCGTGTTGGAAATATGGAGTTTATGCAATTCCACCCAACGTGTCTTTATCACCCAAAAGAACGCTCTTTTTTAATTAGTGAAGCTGTTCGAGGTGAAGGTGGAAAGCTTATTCTGCCCAATGGTTCTCCTTTTATGCAGCATTATCATGAAAAGTTAGAGCTAGCACCACGAGATATTGTTGCTAGAGCTATTGACAATGAAATTAAAAAACATGGTATTGAATGCGTTTATCTTGATATCAGCCATAAACCAGCTGACTTTGTTCGGGAACACTTCCCAAACATCTATAAGCAATGTCTTTCTTTAGATATTGATATTACTAAACAACCTATTCCTGTTGTTCCTGCTGCTCACTACACCTGCGGAGGTGTTTTAACAGACCTAAATGCGCGTACAGACATACAAGGCCTTTATGCCATTGGTGAGGTTGCCTGTACAGGTTTACATGGTGCTAACAGAATGGCGAGCAATTCTTTACTTGAATGCCTGGTTTTTGCTGAACGTGCAGCTAATGATATTTTAAATATCCTTCCTCAATCCGTATTTCCGCCGCCACTTCCTGAATGGGATGAATCACAAGTCAGCGACTCGGATGAAGAAGTGGTTGTTTCTCATAACTGGGATGAGTTACGTCGTTTTATGTGGGATTACGTGGGTATAGTGCGTACCAATAAACGCTTAAACCGAGCAATGCGTAGACTAGAACTACTCAAGGAAGATATTGCCGAGTACTATGGTACCTTTAGAGTTACAAATGATTTATTAGAGCTTCGTAACTTAGTTATTGTCGCCGAGCTTATTATTCAAAGTGCACAATTACGTAAAGAAAGTAGAGGCCTACACTTTACTCAAGACTATCCCGAAACAGATGATAGTAAACCAGCAGAGAACACTGTTTTAACACCTAACAACATTCATTAATCTGACAATAACTCTACTCTTACTTTGTCGGATTATATCCAATTGAATTAAACAGTCTCTGGCCAGTTTGATGGATCATCAATTAATTCAATAGCTAATTCTTTTACGTCAATTTTATCCTGTGCTGTATTAAAACCCCACAATGCCAAAAATAACTTTACTGATTGTAATTGGCTATTATTTTTGACTTTTAATAGTGTTGGCAACATATCTTCAACAAAATAAAGTTTCTGCTTTGAATGTTTAGCAAGCAATTCAATAAGCACTTCTTCTTTAGTCATATTTCTATCAAGACCAAAAATATGCTCTTCAGCTAACGTTATCTGGTTTGCCTTTAATATTTGCTTAACAAAACGTTCCTGCTTTGTGGTGACAATATACCAAATACCACGTTCAGACAAAGCCTGTAATTTTTCTTTAATTCCTGGAAAAAAAGGGTTCTTTTCAACCCAGTTATCTAAGTCAGCTTTAATCCATTGATCCCGAGTTTCACCAAATATTTTTTTGAGATAATCAACATTTAAAGCATAACTATCCATTATTCCTTTAACTTTTGCATGATAGTTAGTCATTATCTCTTCAACAGTATCACCATCATTTAATAGCCTTACAATTAAAATAGCCTCATAGCCGGTACCCATAACAGGGCGTATTTGACGAAATTGAGCGGACTGTTCATCTGTAGGTACAGGTGTAGAAAAATCATCCCATATTTGTGATGCTGCTTTCCAAGCTGATATACCTGTTTCTAAGGCACTGTCACAAATCACACCATCAAAGTCTAATGCATAAATAATTTCTTGTTTCATAAATATCTACATTTAACCTTTAAGAAACTTCAATAAAACTATGTAAGCCTCTTTTTGAATCGACTGCCAACCACTGCTGAAGAAAAATAAGTTCTTCTGTTTGTTGCAAACCTTCTAATGATTGTTTGCTTTTCAATAATCTAAAGGCAGAAGATAACACCTTATACTTATCACCCTTTATACCCGCGCGCCTTAAACCAACAGAATTTAAGCGATAATGTTTGGCAGGCCGCCCTCCAATAAGCATATAAGGAATCACATCTTTATTTAGCCCTGTCGTTCCCTGCACAATTGCATAAGAACCTACACGACAAAATTGGTGAACAACAACAGCACCGCCCATAAAAACATTATCACCAATTTCAACAAAACCACCTATAGCTACATTATTTGCAAATATAGTTTTATTGCCAACTACACAATCATGAGCAACATGACTGTTATTCATAAAAAAACAATCAGAACCAATCGAAGTAACTGCATTTTCTACAGATGCTCTATGCGCAGTAAAGCCCTCTCTAAAAACATTATTGTTTCCTATTTCTAACCAAGATATAGTTTCCGCTTTAAAGCTTGTATCTTGAGGTAAGCCACCTAACACAGCATGAGGATGTAAAACATTACCTTCCCCCATTTTTACATAGGGTTGAACAACAGCATGCGCACCTAATTGACAATTTGCACCTAGTTCAACATTTTCTTCTACGACAGCAAAAGGGCCTAAGGTAACATTTTCGCCTAAAACAGCCGTTGGAGCGACATAAGCAGTTGGATGAATTTTCTGTGTCATTTAAACTAAACCCTCAATTGGTCACATATTTTGTATGCGCTAATATACCATTCAAAAAGGGATATTTCACTCCCAACAACATGGCACGATACTTAGCCTCTAGGATGAAACTGTTGATGTAGCTGTTTTAACCGCTCTTGAGCAATATGAGTATATATTTGTGTGGTTGATAAATCTGAATGCCCTAACAATAATTGAACCACTCGTAAATCAGCACCATGATTTAACAAATGAGTGGCAAATGCATGTCGTAAAGTATGAGGGGAAAGGTGTTTTGTAATGCCTGCTTTTTTGGCATAACGCTTAATAACATGCCAAAAAGTTTGCCGAGTCATTCCTGAACCACGTTTAGTCACAAATAGAAAATCACTTTGCCTTTCTGCAAGAATATCTATTCTTGCTCCTTGCATATAATTTTCCAGCCATTCCATTGCTTCTTCACCAACAGGAACTAGACGTTCTTTATTGCCTTTACCCATAACTCGAACAAAACCTTGTCTAAAATTAACCTGTTCAAATTTTAGACCTATTAATTCTGATACCCTAAGGCCTGTAGCATAAAGCAGCTCTAACATAGCCTTATCTCTAAATCCTAAAATATCGGTAACTTCTGGAGCATCAAGTAATAAATCAATATCTTTTTCTGATAATGTATCAGGTAATACTCTCCCTATATGAGGCGCTTCTATCAATTCAGTAGGGTCTATTGTTAAATAGCCTTCTCGAAATAAATAGCCATAAAATCGACGTAAACTTGATAAAAATCGTGCAGCCGATCGACTACCTATACCAGCTTTATAACGGCTTGCCATAAAATCAGCAATGTCACTTTGTTCAACCTCAAATACAGGTTTATTTTTAAGCCACTTAACAAATATTTTTAAATCACTGCCATAAGCCGCTAAAGTATTTTCACTTAATCCCGACTCAACCCACAGAGAGTCTAAAAACAAATCAATTGGATTTAAAGGCTGTTCCATGATTAATTCTTTGCTTCCATATTTGCCCGTATCATGGCTTCTTGATTTAATAACTTATCTTTAATTTCCAAAGCTCTTCCACTGGTCTTTCCCATATAACCACCCAAGCCAGAAACAGCAACTACCCGATGACAGGGAATAATACCTGGAAAGGGGTTGTCTCTACATGCATTCGCCACAGCTCTAGCCCCTGAATTTATCTGCTTTGCCAATTTTGAATAAATCATGGTTTGACCCGCAGGTATTTTGCACATTTCAGCCCAAACTTTATTCCGAAAATCAGAACCTTGTTTCATCAAGCTAATCGTTATGTTTTCTACAGGGTTATTTAGATAGTGCTGGAGGTGTTGCCATTGATTACTTTTATCCAGAAAGTCATTAGATTGCTCAATACACCATTCTGTTTTTATGATGATATTATCAACATAATAAATCTTAAATTTTTCATCAAACAAAAGCACTTCATCACAATACTCAGCTTTATACTGCTGTCTGACCCAATTTACAATAACAGCCATAAGCTCTTAAAAATTTTAAAGGATTACTATCCCACAAAAGAGGATACTACTATAGCCAAAAAGCTCACCACCATAATAGTTAATGATGTATTTAGAGTGCCTTCAGTCTTCACAAGTGCTGCATCAACTTTATTTTTGACCATACTTTCACTCTGATCAAAAAAACCATAAACCTTACCCAAGCATCCTGTAGCTTGTTCAAAAAAAGCACCCGCTGTAATTTGAGGTGAAGTAGGTTCTAATATTTTTTTCTTAAGCGTATCTAATAAGTCACGAATATCACTTTGAATTACTTTATAGCTGGTAAACAGTTTATGGTAATCATTAGACTGATGTTGCAACTTTTTAAGCCCATCATCAACAATGGCGATCGTATCATTAATATGCTTTATCAAAAATCCCACTTTAATATGATCTATTGCCCCACAAGTTCCTGTTGCAGCAATACCAGAACCTGCCGCTCTAGTTTTGCCTAAAGCCTCAGCTGTATTAGGAATGCAATGCCATACAATATCCACCAATTCTACTGGATAACAATTATCTTTAAGCAGTTGGTTTTCTTCTGCAATATTGGACATTAGAAAAAGAGCTGATTGAACAATGGCTGTATGCTTCTTCAAACTGTCCATCTTAGACAAGGACAATGCCGTAGGATATAACTTATTCCACGACTGTTGAATTTTGTTCAAATGATCTAAATGACTATCAAGAGCTGTATTTTTTATAGCGGTATTTAACTCATTCAGAGTTGAATTTATAAGTTTTTGGGTCTGAGTTATTTTTGTCGAAAAAGAATTGTCACCACTCAAAGTAGCGTTAAGCATGCCTCTGTGTTGCTGGAGATTATCTATCAATACTTTTAATGCTGTATTGGTAACAAGGCTTTGCTGCTGATTAAGAAAATATCTTTTTTTAGAGCGGGCTAACCGCCAAACCAGAGCACTTATAATAAAACTTAAGGCTGCGAATATAACTATAATTCCAAAAATACTATTTGAAAACATTATCATCTACTTTACAGTATCAGTGATTAAATTAAGATGTTGAGCAATACTAGCTGACTCAGTAGCTATATGACTATTTGACTCAACACTACCGGCAATGCTTTCAACACTTTTCCCAATATCTACACTTACTAGGCCTTGCTCTTCGGCGCTAGAAACAATCACACTAATACTATCTAAAGTATTGGTCGCCGACTGCTCTATTTCTGCTAGCTCGGATTCCACGGAAATAACACTTTTAATGCCCTGCTCAGCTTGCCCCTGCGTTTTTTCCATATCAACAACTGAAGCTCTTATTTTTTCACGAACAGTATTGGTTGTTCCTGTTATTTCTTCAGCTGATTGCCCTACCCGATAAGCTAAAGACCGTACTTCATCAGCTACAACAGCAAAACCTCGACCTTGTTCTCCTGCCCGAGCTGCTTCAATAGCAGCATTAAGCGCCAATAAATTTGTTTGTTCAGAAATACTTTTAATATCTTCAGAAATATCTGTAATTTCCTTGGAATGAGCCTCCAAATCCAGCATATTTTTAGTTACATTTTCTATATATAGAAATAATTGTTTAAGATCACCAATAAAACTCTTTAACTTTTCATCTCCAGTAGCTGTCAGTTGCTGAGTCATTAACGATGTTTTTTCAGCTTCACGACATTGCCGAGCAACATCGGTAATACTAACCGTCATTTGTTCAATAGCAGCTGCAATCATTTCAGTATTAGCTCGCTGCTGCTCTAATTCTTTAGCAACAAGATCAGAGCTACTTTTTAATTGATAAGAGGCATGATGGGTTTCTGTCATTGAGTCGTTGTTGCTATTTAACATACGGCCCAATTCCCTTATAGAAATATTTATTTGTCTTGCTAATACAGTGAGTTCATCATTACCAGACAACTGACTCCGCACCATTAAGTTGCCCTGAGCCAATCTCTTATGAATATCATTAAGACTATCTATTCTTTCCGATAAAGAAAACAGTGTAGAAGCAAGTACAAACAGGAATAGCAGTGTAAAAACGACTATGCACGTTATTTGGAAATACGAAAGCGCCGTAACTGACTCACTCAAGAAAGAAATAGGCAATAAAATTGTTATTATTGCCAATACTGATAGTAATAAAAACTTATATTTTATTTTTAGCAGAGCTGTATAGTTTTTGACTATTGAAATCATATTTAGATTTTACTTACACAAAGATATTCTAAGAAAACCATGCAAACTGTTAAGCAATAGCTTGAGATTGATTTTAAGTACCTTTACTAATGATAGTCGAATAAAGATAAAACACCACTTTCTCAAGCTTATAGGTTTGAGTTACTCCTACAAACCTATAAGTACAAAAAAATAACCCCCACCTAAGTTCATGACTAAACAATCAACTCTACTTCATATCCTGTAAATTTACGGATATTTATAACACCTGTGTCTAACAATAAATACTGCCCCTTAATACCTTGTAATACACCAGACACTTCAGGCGTTTTATCAAAGTTAAAAGACTTTACTTTTAATGGATAGGTTTCTACAGGGAAATTAATATCCACTTCATTTTCATCTGTTAAAAACTCAATCGAATCTTCACCAAATCGCTCACTAATTTCAGTTATCTCTGACTCACAAAGTGCGACTAATTCATCACGCTTTTGTTTTAAATCGACAGGCTCAACCATATTTTTAAGCATGCGCTGCCAACTGGTTTTATCACTTACATGTTGAGCAATGGCTACTTCAATTAAGCCTGATATATAACGTGTTTTAACCTTATATATAGGTAAAGCCTGAATGGCTCCCTGGTCTATCCAACGAATGGGAATCTGTGTTCCTCGCGTAATACCAACTTTGACACCAGATGAATTAGCAAGGTAAACATAGTGAGACTGAAAGCAAAACTCCTCACCCCATGATGGATCTCTACAAGTTCCCGCTTCATAATGGCAAGTTTCTGGCTTCATAATACACATATCGCACTGCGCCAACGATATAAAACAAGGGTAACAATAGCCTTGGCTAAAGCTCTTTTTCATTGATCTATCGCAATGGACACAAGAAATATTTCCTGTAAAAACGAGTTTAATAGGCTTTCCTATTAATGGATTCAGGTCAACAAGCTGATCACTTAATGGCAATTGATATTTAACTGGATTTACCAGCTCTACTTTCATTTTTCTCAAATTACCTTGCACTGAATACTCCGCTCTTATACGCAAAAAACCATATTCTATCATTTGCGATAACAATTAATCTTTTATAAAAAACAGTGGCATAAATCACATTTTTAGAGCATTATTTACCGAAATTACAATAAATCGGAGGGTTTTAATGAATATTGATCTTTTTGCGTCTGTCGGTCCCTATTTTGGTATCGCTGGACTAATCATCGCTTATCTTATCTATCGTAGTGTTCTATCTTACGATGTCGGCACTGAAAAAATGAGGGAGATTTCTGAACTCATTCATGATGGGGCCATGGTTTTTCTAAAAGCCGAATATCAGATTTTATCTATCTTTGTCGCTATTGTCGCAGCTCTGATTTTTTTCTTAATCAGTCATGCAACTGCTTATGCGTTTTTAGGCGGAGCAGCTTGTTCAATGTTTGCCGGTTTCTTTGGTATGAAGGCCGCTACTCGCGCCAATGTTCGTACCTCAGCAGCTGCTAATAAAGAAGGAATGGGCGCTGCCCTTATGGTAGCTTTTGGTGGTGGTTCTGTTATGGGATTAGCTGTTGCTTCTTTAGGTCTTGCTGGTGTTACCATTGCCTATGCATTAGTTGACTCATCAAGCGCAGCAAACTACACAGTACTAAGTGGTTTTGCTATGGGAGCCTCTTCTATTGCCTTATTTGCACGTATTGGTGGCGGTATTTATACCAAAGCAGCTGACGTAGGTGCTGATTTAGTAGGTAAGGTAGAAGCTAATATACCTGAAGATGACCCACGTAACCCTGCAACAATTGCTGACAATGTTGGCGATAATGTAGGTGATACTGCAGGTATGGGTGCAGATATTTTTGAATCTTATGTAGGTTCAGTTATTGCGACTATTGCTATTGCAGCAGCGGCAACAAACTTTGTAGATATGTCGATGCAAAGTAATGCTTTATTACTTCCTATCGCTTTAATTATCGTAGGTTTAATCGCTTCAGTTATCGGCGTATTTTGCATGCGTTTATTGAAAGACATTAACCCTGCTCACGCACTTGAAGGTGTTACATGGATTTCAGCATTATTATTTTTAGCTCTTGCTTATTTTGTTATCCAGGCATTTGCTATTCAATTTAATATTAATGGTGAAGTCACTTCTATTAGTGGACCTTTTTATGCATTATTGGGCGGTACCGTTGTTGGAATTTTTATTGGTCGAGTAACTGATTACTACACATCTAAAGCACCTGTTGAAGCTATTGCTTCTGCATCTAAATTTGGCCCAGCAACAAACATTATTGCCGGTCTTGGTATTGGTATGCGTTCAACTGTTTTCCCAATTCTAGGTATCTGTGTTGCTATTTTTGTTGCCTATCAATGTGCTGGGCTATACGGTATTGGTATTGCTGCTGTTGGCATGCTGGCGACTACAGGTGTCACAATGTCTGTTGACGCTTATGGCCCCATTGCTGATAATGCTGGTGGCATTAGTGAAATGGCTGAATTAGGCCCTGAAACGCGCGCCATTACAGACTCATTAGATGCTATTGGTAATACAACTGCTGCGGTAGGTAAAGGATTTGCGATTGGCTCAGCGGCATTAACTGCACTTGCGTTATTCTCCGCTTATGCAGCCGCAGCAAATTTAACAAAAATAGATTTACTTGACCCTCTTGTTGTTATTGGTTTATTTATCGGCGGTTGCGTACCTTTCCTTGTTGCAGCGATGACAATGGACTCTGTAGGTAAAGCTGCACAAGATATGGTTGAAGAAGTTCGTCGCCAATTCCGTGATATTCCAGGATTAATGGAAGGAACTACACCTCCAGATTCAGCCCGTTGTATTGAAATTTCAACTAAAGCTTCATTAAGAGAAATGATTCTTCCTGGCTTAGTAACTATTTCTACTCCAGTATTAGTTGGTTTTCTGCTTAATAAAGAAGCTTTAGGTGGTTTATTAGCCGGTTCTTTAGTTGCGGGTGTATTAATGGCCTTATTTATGGCTAATGCTGGTGGCGCTTGGGATAACGCTAAGAAACTAATTGAAGGTGGTGCTCATGGTGGTAAAGGAACTGATGTTCATAAAGCTGCTGTTTGTGGTGATACTGTTGGTGATCCATTCAAAGACACATCTGGCCCAGCTCTAAATATCGTAGTCAAATTAATGTCTGTTGTTTCACTTGTTATTGCACCTTTATTGTAAATAACGCTGTTTAAACCTAGTATATTTCGTGCATTTTACTCTGCGAAATATACTAGGAATTGCCCTTCTGCTAAATAAAACTCTCTCCCTAGAGTTACCATTCAAATAATTCCGCAAAACCAAAAAACATATCATGCTATAATTTTGCCTCTAACTCACTAAATAGGCTGTTTTTCGTGACTAATAGCACTTCTCGTAAATCAGTAATGACCCTTTTCACCACATCAACTTGCGCATTAAGTCATTGTGCTCGACTTGTCATGTATGAAAAAGGCGTTACAGCAGATATAGAATTTTTTAACTCATCTGAGCCTCCAGAAGATTTATTAGAGCTTAACCCTACGGGGATATCTCCAACCTTAATTGAACGTAATTTAGTTCTTTATGATTCTAGAATCATAATGGAATACTTGGATGAGCGTTTTCCACACCCACCATTACATCAAATGGATCCGGTTTCACGCGCTAATTCACGTATGTTAATTAAGCGTATTGATCAGGACTGGTATCACCTTTTAGATGAAATTTTAAACTCTGGAGAGAAAAAATCAGCCAGAGCCAAAAAAATGCTAAAAGAAAGCTTAATTGCAGCAACACCCGTTTTTGAGTCTCAACCTTATTTCATGAGCGATGAATACTCATTAATTGACTGCACAATGGCACCATTATTATGGCGTTTACCAAGCCTAGGCATTGATATCAATTCCCTAAGCCCTGCCATTGCAGCTTACGCAGAACGTTTATTCGCAAGAGAGGCTTTTCAATTAAGCTTAAGCGAAGAAGAAAAAGAAATGGCACCAGAAAGCAAATGACATCATTAAAGCCCTATTTAATTCGTTCAATATATGAATGGATTATAGATAATCAACTAACACCCCATCTTTTAGTTGATGCCGACACTCCTGAGGCCACACTGCCTCAAGATTATATTGAAGATGGAAAGATTGTATTAAACCTGCGTCCTGAGGCTATTCAAGGCCTCACATTAGGAAATGAAGAAATTCAGTTTAATGCTCGCTTCTCTGGTACTGCGATGCATATCATTACCCCAACTTCTGCAGTTTTAGCTATTTATGCCAAAGAAAATGGCAAAGGCATGATGTTTGATCCTGAAGAATATGACGATGAAACACCGCCACCAGCACCTGAAGATAAAAAGCCAAGCAGGCCGCACTTAAGAGTTGTAAAGTAATTTACCAACTAAACAGCACTTATTTTACAGAGAAGAACATACAAAGCGACAGCAAGGTTTCCCAACAGTCACCTTGCTCTCGACCTTTAATTTGCCTATCTGCTTTTGAACACAATAATAGTGCTTTTTGCAACACCTGAATATCCATTCTAGATACAGCCGCACTGACTATTTGTTTACGCTTATCCCATAAGCGATTATTTTTTAAAACCATCTCTTTATTTTGCCCCTGATTAACCGCTATCTTTATATTAATCAGCAATCTAATTTCTCGAGACACAGCCCACACAATAACAGGTGGAGCAATCCCTTCCGCTTTTAAACCATTTAATACTTTTATTGCACGCGTTATTCGCCCTGCCAACATACAATCTGTTAATTTAAATACATCAAAGCGTGAGCTGTCAGCAACCACATTCTCAACAGCTTGTTTAGAAATAGACTCATTTCCATACAATATATAAAGCTTTTCTATTTCTTGAGATGCAGCAAGCAAATTACCTTCAATTCGTGACGCTAATGCCTTAATTCCATCTACGCCTATCTGCAAGCCTCGTTTTTGAGCTCTGCGTTGCAGCCATTGAATTAAAGCAGCACCTTCTAGCGGCCAAACTTGAACAATAACACCCGCTTGATCAAGTGCCTGGCACCATTTTGATTTTAAGGTTGCAGCCGTTATTTTAGGTGCGCTGATAAGAAGCAAATTGTCTTCAGGCAATCGCTGACAATAATCAATTAATGCTTTCGAACCTTCCGTTCCTGGCTTACCAGAAGGCATTCTTAAATCTATCAGTTTTTTATCGGCAAAAAGCGACATTGAATCAGCTGATAACGCTAACTCCCCCCACTCAAACCCTGCTTCAACCGAAAATACTTCTCGAGTGGTATACCCTGATTTTTTTGCGGCTAAACGGATAGCATCTGCCACCTCACCTTGCTGCAACGGCTCATCCCCGGTTATAAAATAAACAGGGGCTAATTGCTTTAAAGCGGTATTGAATTGTTCAGGATTTAATCTCACAACTCATTTTCAAGTTTATCTAATACGATCCGAGAACGATTGACAATTGATTGCACTGCCTTACGATACATTTCATCTCTGATCACTTGTTCTTCGTTATTTTTACCTAAAACCTCGTCCTGATTATTAAAATAATACTTATTAATTTCAATTCGCTGTAATTCAGACAATGGCTTCCCTTCTTTATCAAGCAAAGTGAAATCAAGCTTATAAATTAACTCATATTCATTTGCTCTTCCTGTTGAGCTTAATGACATCACTCGTCTGTCCATTTTTTCTTTTTCGATATTTACAATAAGACCAGCGTCTCCAATAACGTCAACTAACTGTCCACCCGAGGCACGAAGTGTTTGCTTTACTTTTTTCTTTAACTGAGCTGACCCACCTTGCAAATAAATACTTTTCAACCCCTCGGGCAAATCAATTTTCCCTCGCAATTGATAACCACAGGCAGAAACACTCACAACAAGTATTAGTAGAAAAACATTTTTAAACTGAGTCATAGATATTATGATCTTTTATTACATTGAAAGGCTATACAGCAGAAATTTCAGTAATATTTTATATGCGAATTTTGTAGAAATGATCTTTTTATAAACCATAACTACAAAAATCTCTTTCCTTATTACTTTTTAAACAACAATATTAACTAAGCGCTTAGGAACCACAATCACTTTTCTAATATCTTTACCATCAATAAAGCGTGTTACATTTTCATCGGCAAAAGCAAGTTTTTCAATCTCATCCTTGCTAGCCGTAGCAGACACCATAATATTGCCCCGCAATTTACCATTGACTTGGACCATCATTTTCATCGAATCCTGCTCTAAAGCAGATTCATCCAACTTAGGCCAAGGCTCAACGACAACATCATTATCATGCCCCAAATCTAACCATAACTGCTTACAAATATGAGGAGTAATCGGTGCAAGCATCAACAAAATAGCTTCCAGCACTTCTTGACGAATAGCGATGCCATTATCCGAATCATCACTAATTTTTGATAAGGTATTCACTAATTCCATATTAGCTGCAATCACCGTATTAAAAGTATAACGTCGACCATAATCATCAGTCGCCTTTTTAATGGCTAAGTGTAATTGACGACGTAGTGTTTTTTGCTCTTCTGTTAAAGAAGCTTTATCCAGAGCTGGAATACTTTTCGCTGAATCAACATGCAGAAACACCTGACGCCATAAACGTTTTAAAAAACGAAATGAACCCTCAACACCACTATCAGACCATTCTAATGATTGCTCAGGAGGCGCTGCAAACATAACAAACATACGCACAGTATCTGCGCCATATTGTGCAATCAAACCTTGCGGGTCAACCGTATTACCTTTTGACTTAGACATTTTGGCACCATCTTTTAGCACCATACCTTGAGTCAATAATTTCTTAAAAGGTTCATCAGTTTTGATTAAACCTTCATCACGTAATAGCTTGGTATAAAAACGGGCATACAATAAATGTAAAATCGCATGCTCAATCCCACCAATATAATGATCAACTGGCAACCAGTAATTAGCACTATCAGCCAACATACTGGTATCACTTTTACCTGCATAACGAGCGAAATACCAAGATGATTCCATAAAGGTATCAAAAGTATCTGTTTCTCTTTTTGCCGCTTTGCCACATTTTGGACAATCAACATGAGGAAAAGTAGGATGAGCAGCTAAAGGTGATTGAGACCCATCTAAAACTACATCTTCTTTAGGTAACTCAACAGGTAAATCTGCTTCAGGAACCGGGACAGTGCCACAATCATCACAATAAATAACGGGAACTGGTGCTCCCCAATACCGCTGCCTAGAAACTCCCCAGTCACGCAAACGAAAGTTAGTTTTCTTTTCGCCTTTTTTATCCGCTTCTAATTTTGTAGCTATGGCATTAAAAGCATCTGCTGAAGATAAGCCATCAAATTCTGCAGAGTTTTTGAGTATGCCTTTTACTGTAAAAGCTTGTTCAGAGGTATCATCGTCTTCATCTTTTGCAGAGAAAATAACCTGCTTAATAGCAATGCCATATTTATTAGCAAATTCATAATCACGCTGATCATGTGCAGGTACTGACATAACAGCACCAGTGCCATAACCCATCAATACAAAGTTAGCAATCCAGACTGGCACTTCTTCACCCGTCACCGGATGAATGGCTTTAACCCCAGAATCAACACCACGCTTTTCCATGGTTTCCATGGCCGCTTCTGAAGTTTCCATCACTTTACATTCTTCAAGAAAAGCTGTGATTTCAGCATTTCCTTCAGCTGCTGCAATAGCAATAGGATGTTCAGCAGCTACAGCTAAATAAGTCACTCCCATTAAGGTATCTGGACGTGTGGTGTATATTCTAACTGCATCCGTATTCGCAATGGAAAAATCCATTTCCACACCTTCAGAACGACCTATCCAATTTGCCTGCATGGTTTTAACTTTTTCAGGCCAACCATCCAGTTTATCTAAATCTTGTAATAGCTCATCAGCATAAGCAGTAATTCGGACAAACCACTGAGAAATTTCTTTTTTCTCTACTTTAGTATCACAACGCCAGCAACAACCATCAATCACCTGCTCATTTGCTAAAACGGTTTTATCGTTAGAGCACCAATTAACTGGTGAGGTCTTTTTATAAACTAAATCTTTTTCTAACAGTTTTAAGAAGAACCATTGCTCCCATTTATAATAACTAGGATCGCACGTTGCCAATTCTCTATTCCAATCATAACCAAAGCCTAACTGCTTTAGTTGATCACGCATGTAATCAATATTGCTATAAGTCCAGTCAGCAGGATGAACATTATTTTGCATCGCAGCATTTTCTGCAGGTAAGCCAAATGCATCCCAACCCATAGGCTGCATTACATTTTTACCTTGCATGCGCTGATAACGACTAATTACATCGCCTATCGTATAGTTACGTACATGCCCCATGTGTAATTTCCCACTAGGGTATGGAAACATTGATAAACAATAATACTTTTCTTTATCAGTATCTTCAGTCGTATTGAACACACCAGACTTCTCCCAATTTTCTTGAGCTGCCTGTTCAATATCTAGCGGTGTGTAATTTTCTTCCATCCTACTCGTCTTTTAACGTACAAAAGCGTTAGAATACAGTACAGACGCTTAAATCTAAAGTGTATTTTAAGGAGAAACCTATGAGTGATAATAAATTTGTCGAAGCGTACGACCATCTAATGGAAAATTTGTATGAAATTATGGATGATACGCTTCACTCTGTTGCTGATGCGATGGATATTGCCAAAGAAAAAGTAAGTGAATTAGGCGGTTTAACACAAGAGGAAGTTAATGAAGTTGCTGATTTCTTAATGCGTGACATTGAACATGCTGCAACTACCTCCCCCGCTGTTAGTGATAAAGACACCCTAAACGAATGGTTTAAATTTGATATAGAATTACTGGAAAATTTTGCCTTAGATGCTTTTTCAAGCCTAGCTGATAAAACACGTATTGAATTAGCTAAAATTGAAAATCAAGCAAGTAAATATCACGCCTATAAACAAGGTGATATTACAGGACCAGGAACCTTTACTTGTGACCAATGTGGCAAGCAAATATCCTTTAAATCAACTAGTGAAATACCTGAATGTCCAGAATGTCATACAAAAACTTTCACACGTAGTTGATATTACTGCTTCAAAGCTTATAATGCAGTTTTATCTATATGATTTAACGAGGGAATAATATGCGCAGGGTCATCTTCAACCAAAAAGGTGGTGTGGGAAAATCAACCATCACTTGTAACCTAGCTGCTATTAGTGCAGTAGAAGGAAAAAAAACACTGGTGATAGACCTTGATATACAAGGAAATTCGACACAATACCTTCTAGGTCATAAAATCACTGACCCAGATAAAACCATTGCTCATTTTTTTAAAGACTGCTTAGGTATTAGTCTTTTTGGTGGTGGTAAAGAAGGCATTGCCAGCGCAATTCATGAAACGCCTTTCCCTAATTTATTTGTATTACCTAGCCACCCAGAGCTTGAAGCCCTACAAAGCCGTTTAGATTCTAGATATAAAATTTTTAAACTTAAAGAAGAGCTAGAAAAACTAGAAGGCTTTGATGCTGTTTATATTGATACTCCGCCTATTCTTAATTTTTACAGTCAATCAGCTTTAATTGCAGCAGAAAGATGCTTAATTCCATTTGATTGCGATACCTTTGCCAGAGATTCTTTATATACATTGATGAAATCTATTGCTGAAGTAAAAGCGGATCACAATGAGAATCTTGAAATCGAAGGCATTGTCGTTAACCAATATCAAAAACAGGCTAACTTACCTAAACAACTAGTTGAAGAATTAATAGCGGAAGGACTACCTGTCCTAGAAAATAAAATTTCACCTTCCGTCAAGGTAAGAGAATCTCATTCAGCATCACAACCTTTAGTGCATCACGCGCCAACTCATAAATTAACGGACGAGTACCGTGCTTTGTATGTAGAAATCAATTAAATCTTATTTAGTAGTGTGGGCAGAAAATATGCCCACAGTAACTTAAGAATCAACATACTTTCAGAGGGACTGGCCATAAAATAGATATTTATTTTTACCTGACCTTTTTGCTTCATACATCGCTTGATCCGCATTTTGTAACAAACTGCCAACGTTGTCTCCATCATCAGGATAAATGGAGATACCAACACTCCCTCCAATATTAACGTCCCCAGTAATAAGCTCAAAAGGGGAAGAAATTAATGAAATAATTTCTGAGCTTATTTTCTCCACCCCTTCTTTTTTACAATCATCTGCTAAAAAAATAATGAACTCATCCCCTCCCATTCGGGCCACTACATCAGACTCTCGAACACATTTTTTTAGACGCTTTGCTACAGACACAAGTAATTCATCACCAACATTATGACCAAATAAATCATTGATATTTTTAAATCCATCTAAATCTAAAAATAAAATGGCATGCTTATGATTGGCTCTTTTTGCAGTCAACAACGCCGCATTACATAGTTTTTCAAAAAACCGTCGATTAGGAAGCTCTGTTAATTCATCATGTAAAGCTAGATATTCAAACTCCCGCTCTATTTTCTGTCGTTTTAATATCTCTTTTTTTAATTTTTCTTCTACTTTTGCTCGAGCATGAACTTCCCTATTTAGCTCTAGGGCACTAAAACGAATACTATCGTACATAAGCAAAGACGTTTGCAAAATGATACTCATAACGCCCGACATCTGTCTATCTGCTTGTTCTTGTGCATTTTTTAAAGACATACCTGCATTAATAGAACCAATCGTTAACGCCATTCGCATATCATTGTCTAATATGTGATGAGTAAGCCAATGAGTAAGCAGACTAAGAATCTTTTCTATGGCTTCATTTGATGGTTTAGATGAATAAGAAGACTTTAGGTCTACCACTGAATTAACAAAGTTTTTATGCGCCTTAATATGAGCCTTAAGCCCTGTATCCATTGGAAAGTACGTACTCCAAATTTCTTCTTCAGTACTAAAATGGTATTCCGTATAAGCAGCTAACTCTTCTAATGTCTCATTAAACATTTCAGGAGTCGCTTCACTTATAACTCGACAGGCTATTTTATTCACAAGACTGACGAGCTTCTTATGTTGCTCGTCTATTTTATCGATTCCTGTCTCTAAACTTTTATTCCAAGGGAATATATCTACCTGCTTAACTTTAGTCATATATTAACTACAAACTTACTTAATATTAAAAAAACAAAACGCCCATATAAGTCAAAGGGGGTTACCTTATTTGAAAAAACACTCAACCTTCAAAACTTACGCCAAAGTAGGCGGAAGATCTGGCAGCGCTAGGACTAGACGCCTCATCACCAACCAACCCTGAGAACCTTCTGGATCCTGAAATTTCCGCATAAAGATACGTTCTTAGGGTGGATGGTCGCTGTCATGAAATACATATCCAGTGCCAGGGGCGCATATAAAATTATCACGCGCCGAATCATAAATTAACAAATGAGTAACCGTGCTTTGTATGTAGAAACCGATTAAATCTTAATACTGTAGGATGAGCATAAAAAATTGCCCACCCTACCAAGTTATTTATCATACCCTTTAGTTTTATCTTGACCAAGCCCATAGAGTCAGTTGCCACGCGCCTCATTTAAATAACAGTAAAATATCGAACAAAAGCAATCTTTTACTATTTGTACCAAGCCATACTTAACCGGCTTGTTATTTTGTTTTCATACTCTGAAGCAGTCCCATTTTATATAGCAAATTGATATCGAGATGATACTCTTCAGGCCTCACCATTCGTTTAATACCATAATTATTACCATTACTATCAAGATTCATTTTTGCCAAATCAACTAAACGAGGGTTCACTCGTTTCTTGTTAGCATCAAGCAGCATAGTAACTTTAGGCTTTAGTCTTTTAGTGGAATGAACTTCAACAATAACGGCAACTTCTCCATTGGTCATTTCAACAATATTTCCGGGTGGATATATCCCTAAACACTCAATAAACTTTATAACTAGCCCTTCATCAAGCTGACTTCCACTTGCTTTAGTTAAAACATTAATAGCTTCTAAATGGGTTCTGCCTTTTTTATAGACTCTATCACTACTAATAGCATCATACATATCAACAATTGTAATCATACGAGTATAAGGATGAATTCTGTCTCCTTTTAACCCTCTGGGATAGCCTGTTCCATCCATTCGTTCATGATGCCCATAAGCAGCATCAATTGCACAACCTGGCATTTCATTGTCAGACATTAATAGCTTCCATCCCAAAGTTGGATGAGACTGCATGATTTTAAGCTCTTCAGGTTCAAACTGACCTGGCTTATTGAGAATCTCTGAGGGGATTTTCATTTTCCCCATATCATGCATCAAACCACATAAACCTATATCTTCCAGTTCCTCTGTAGACAATCCTATATGACGACCTAATGATATAGCAAAGATACAAACATTCATACTATGCTGCGAGGTATATTCATCAGCATTCTTTAATTGTGTTAGCCACATTAAAGCATCAGGTGATTTAACAATACTTTGCACACAATCAGATACCACCTTTTTAGCCATCTGTACATTAATAGATCGTCCAAAAGCAACATCTTCCATAAAACCTTTAACCAAACTACTGGTTTCAGAATAAACAGATTCAGCTTGATGAATTTCATCTGTAAAACTAGACTTTTTCTTAGGTATTTCTCTTTTTTCTAACCAACCTTTTGAATAAGCAGTATTACTAACTTTTATAGTTTGGTTTATATTTTTATTAGTTTTCGTGACATCAATAAACACATGTTCACATTGTCTTTTAACTTCATCTATATCTGCTTCAGATTTCAGCTCAAAACCTTGAAATAAAAAGCTTGTTTCGGCCCAAGGCCTATCAAGTTCTGACACATACATGCCAACTTGAAGGTCTTTAACATCAACTTTCGTTATCTCTAACGATGTTGTTAAAAAAATATTTTCATTATCCTTCATGACTTAACTTTATTGATTAAAGAAAAACGTAGAACAACTAAAACGAACAATAAAATAATTACAATAATATCATCCCCGACTCTAGCATAAGGCGTCATGCCACCCATAGGTACAACAAGCCCTCTTAATACGGTGGAATCAAACATAGCCGCTTTAGCAACAATACTACCATTAGGCTCCACAATACCCGTTACTCCAGTATTAGTTACCCTCAGTAAATATCGCCCTGTTTCTAATGCTCGCATTTGAGCGATCTGCATATGCTGGTGAGGTTCAAGAGAGTCACCAAACCAGGCATCATTTGTTACATTAACCAAAAAAGCCGCTTCAGGCATACCTCTTATCGCCTCTTCCCCAAAAGCATCTTCATAACAAATTGATGTTGAAAAAGGGTACCCTCCCGCCCTTAATAAAGCCTGATCATCTCCTCCTGGAGTAAAATCACCCAAGCGAATATTTAATAAATCTAAAACCCAACCTGATAATGGCTGTAAGGGCAAATATTCACCAAAGGGTAATAAATGGTTTTTATTATACCGAGCCTCATTTTCTCCCAATGTTAAAACAGTATTAAAATATTCAGCTTTTTCACCTCTAGCAGGCAAACTCACGATTAAGTCAGAATCATTCAATTTAGCTTTTGCTGAAAGTGGGTCTAAATAAAAATTTTTGACTTGTGATAAATAAGCAGGGATTGCTGTTTCTGGCCAAATAATAATATCAGCATCCCAATTCTGCTCAGTCATTTTCTGGTAATTAACCAAGGTCTTAACTCTATTTTTAGCTAACCACTTTTGATCTTGAGCTACGTTTCCTTGTATTAGAGCAACTTTAATAGGGTCTCCAATAATATCAGTCCATTTAATCGTAGCTAGATATTCACCTGCTCCCCATATCAACATAAGTACACTGACAACATACTTAAGTTTGATAGCTTTATTTATCCCTGCAACAATCAAGGCTGCTGTTATTACAAGCAAAAAACCTACGCCATAAACACCAATAACAGGGACAAAACCACGTAAAGGCGTTTCCAATTGAGTATAGGCTATTTGTAACCACGGAAAGCCATTAAGAAACCAATATCCACGGTAATATTCGATAAAAACCCAAACAAAGGGAGTAATCCACAGAACTACTTTGTTATTTTTTTTTGAGCTTAGTTTTATTGAAAGGTAAGCCGTTAACGCGGGGAATAAAGACCAAAAACAAACAATGGCAACGGTAACAAGTATGGCTCCTATAAAAGGCGCTCCGCCATAATCATGGATACTAATATAAACCCATGAGATTCCACTACCGAATAACCCAAGGCCATATAAGTAAGCTCTTAAAGCTGCACGCCTAGGAGAGCAATTTAACCAAGAAGAAACAACAAAAACTAATGACGCAACAGCCAAGTAAGAATAATTAAATGGAGAAAATGCTAAGGTTAATAGCAGGCCTGCAACAGGGGAAAAGATTTCCCAACGCCACTTTATAAAAAAGCTCATAAAAAACGGGTAGGTAACAATAAGTTATTGACTATTATAATCCTCTGAGACCTATTAAATACTGAAAAAGTTTCATTTCTTAAGCCCTCTTTCCATAGAAGACAAGAATAAACTGTATATTAATTAACGATCAGATATAAAACCAGGTACACCTTTTATAGGTTCTCTCACCATTTGAACATACTGAATCCCCATTAAAGTAGATCCATCATCTTCATTTTCAACCCAAACAACTTTTACCTCGCCCTCTAAATTAAGCTGTGGAAAATCAAAAGTTGTTACTACTCCAACCTCAACCTCCAACCTTTCTTTCAAAAAAATCATTAATCCATCAATAGAAACATTTTGGGTTAAAAAACCATAAGGCTTACCTTCAAAGATAATTTCACCCGATGAAGAAATAGCCTTTCTATAGGCTTTACGCTGATACAGTAAATTATTAACATCATAAGATAAATTTCTAAATTCCAAACCCATGTATATATGGTTACCAATTTTTTCAGCCCTTACTACATCTACCTCTCCTGCTAATCGCATTTCAGGTAAATACAAATCAATAGTAACGGAGGATTCTATTGCATGGAAAATCTCATCAACATCAGAAATATAAGCATTAGTATCTAACTCTGCTAACAAACCAGTAATTGATAAGTTTTTAACAGAAATATTCAACTCATGATCAGCCAAATATATAAGACCATGTGAACTAAGACATTTACGATAAGACCTTTTTTCTATAGCCATAATATTTTTCTTCAAAACCTAATTGATATGGTAAAAGTATAGCCACTAATTTAAGTTATTCCAGATATTAACCCTTTATTTCTAATGAAAATTATTTTTTCCTGTTTTTTTATACTATTTCTTCTTCCCTCTTGCACATCAACACCCAAAAACACTCACAATATCTGTAACATTTTCCATGAAAAAGATGATTGGTATAATGAGGTAAAAGCATCCTATAAGAAATGGGGGCTTCCTATTCATATCAATATGGCCATTATGCACCAAGAGTCTCGCTTTGTTGCTGATGCCCAACCACCTCGCCCTAAATTATTAGGTTTCATTCCCTGGTTTAGATCGAGTAGTGCTTATGGGTACGCCCAAGCACAAGATGGCACATGGGATGATTATTTAGAAAGTGCCGGTGACTGGGGAGCAGATAGAGATGATTTTGCCGATGCGACCGATTTTATTGGTTGGTATTGCTCAATCAGCCATCAAAGACTCGGTATATCAAAATGGGATACAAAAAACCTCTACCTTGCTTATCATGAAGGCCATGGTGGCTATAAAAGAAAAACATACCTAAAAAAACGCTGGTTGATCAATACTGCAAATAAAGTAACCAAAAAATCTCAGCAATATAATTCACAATTATCGACATGCAAAGATGAATTAGAAAGCACATCTTGGTTTTTTTGGTAAACTATAGCGCTTAAGCTAATAACAACGGAAATATTCAATGAAAAACCCAGTTATTGTCATTTTATCCGCTCTAATAATAGGAATAACTATGTTCTCTATGGCAAATGCCACTTCTCCAGAAGAAAATAAAGTAGCAGGCGAAGCCTTTCTTGCTAAAAATACTAAAAAAGAAAATATTGTAACCACAGCAAGTGGCTTACAGTACGAAATTTTAGCTGAAGGTGAAGGCCCTTCTCCATCAGCAACAACTAGTGTTACTGTACATTACAAAGGTACAACACTTGATGGTAAAGAATTTGATAGTTCTTATAGCCGCAACGCACCAGCAACATTCCCTCTAAATCGTGTAATTGCTGGTTGGACTGAAGGTCTACAGTTAATGAATGCTGGCGCTAAATACCGATTCTTTATCCCTTCTGAACTTGCTTACGGTCAACGTGGTGCTGGTGCAGATATCGGTCCAAATGCTGCACTTATTTTTGAAGTGGAACTACTAAAGTTCTAAGTGTATACTTCTAAAATTCAAGATTTTTTCTAGTCCCTTAAAAAAACATTTTATTGCGTGATATTAGAGTGACTCAATTCTAATATCTTTAACTAGGAACACAATAAAGCCTTGCTCTAGCAAGGCTTTTTTATTTAAGGCTTATGACAAAATATCAACTTTTTGCAACAACTCCTAAAGCAATGGAAGACATCCTTGCTGATGAATTAAAACAACTTGGCGCTGAAAATGTGCATCCTAAATTAGCAGGAGTTAGCTTTCAAGGTGATATTGAAATGGCCTATAAGGCCTGCCTATGGTCAAGAACTGCAAATCGCATTTTATTACCTTTAAAATCTTTTGAAGTCCATTCGAAAGAAGACCTTTATGATGCTGTCAAAAAAATAAACTGGTTTGAACACTTTAAACCAGATGATACCTTTGCAGTGTCATTTAGTGCCAAAAATTCAGAAGTGATTAACAATACCCACTTTGGCGCCTTAGTGGTCAAGGATGCTATCGTTGACCAAATGCGTGCTAAATTTGAAAAACGCCCGAATATTCAGCTTAATCGCCCTACTATTAAAATCAATGTTTATTTAAACAATGAAAATGCTGAATTAAGCTTAGATTTATCAGGTGAAAGCTTACATAAACGAGGCTACAGAGAAGCCAATGTAGCGGCTCCCATTAAAGAAAACCTTGCTGCAGCCATGTTATTACGTAGCGGCTGGCCAGAAATTGCTAAACAAGGTGGCTCACTTATCGATCCCATGTGTGGTTCAGGGACTTTATTATTAGAAGCGGGTTTGATTGCTGCTGATTATGCACCAGGCTTGTTAAGAGATTATTTCGGCTTTCTAGGCTGGAAAAAACACGATGAAGACTGTTGGCAAAAACTACTAGCTGATGCAGAACAACGTAAAATAATAGGTATAGAAAACATGCCTATTATTGCTGGTTTTGACAAAAGTCGTCGTACTGCAGCAACTGCTATTCAACATGTTGAAAATGCAGGATTCAACAACAAAATACATGTTGAAAAAAGAGACATTAGTGATGCAACCCCCGCCACCAGTTGGAAACCAGGGCTACTTATTTGTAACCCACCTTATGGCGAGCGTTTAGGTGATGATGAAGAAATTTCTCAACTTTATTTACTATTTGGTGAAGTATTAAAAGCTAATTTTCAAGGCTGGAAAGCTACGATGATTATCAGCAATCCAGAAATGGGCTTTCGCTTAGGGATTCGCTCACAAAAACCGATCACTCTTTTTAATGGCCCTTTGGAATGTAAATTATTACGTTTAAATATTGAAGAGAAATCTTTCTTTGTTCCTAAAGCTAAAAGCCAACAAGAACGTATAGAGCGTGTGACTAAAGCATTAGATTCTGAGGTAGAAAGTGAGCATTCAGCAGAAATGTTTGCTAATCGACTAAAAAAGAATATCAAGAAAATGTCTCGCTGGGCAAAACAAAACAACATCAGCAGCTACCGTTTATATGATGCCGATTTACCTGAGTATTCTGTGGCAATTGATATTTATCAAAGCAACAAACTATGGGTAAATGTACAAGAATACGAAGCCCCAAAAACAATTGCAGCCCATAAAGCTAATGAGCGCCTAGCGGGTATATTGGCTGAAATACCACGCGTTCTTAAGATTGATAAATCACAGGTATTGTTAAAAATTCGTCGCAAACAGAAAAATACTGAACAATATGAAAAACAGGATAACAAAGCAAATTTTCATATTATTGAAGAAAATAACTGTAAATTTCTAACTAATTTTGAAGATTATTTAGATACAGGTATTTTTCTTGATCACCGCCCTATTCGCGCCACCATTCAACAACAAGCTAAAGATAAAAATTTCTTAAATTTATTTGCTTATACAGCAACAGCTTCTGTACAGGCTGCTGTGGGCGGTGCATTATCAACCACTAGTATTAACGCATCAAATACCTACTTAGAGTGGGCAGAAAAAAACTTTGCCTTAAATAATCTATCAGGCAATAACCGACATATTCGCGCAGATTCTTCAGCCTGGCTAGAAGAACAGCGTAAACAAGATACCCCCACCCAATATGATTTGATTTTTCTAGATCCACCGACTTTTTCAAATTCAAAACGGATGGAGACTTCATTTGATGTACAACAAGATCATGTTGGGCTGATTAATGACGCTTTAGCATTATTGGCTGACGAGGGTGTTTTGTATTTTTCAACCAACTTTAGAAAATTTAAACTTGATGATCTAGGGATTATTAATGCCAATATTGAAAATATTACTGCATCAACCATTCCTGAAGATTATTCCAGAAGTCCAAAAATTCATTATTGCTGGAAAATCACTCACAAATGAAATCAGTTCATCTCATTATAAGTGGACGCGTGCAAGGCGTTTACTTTAGAGCCTTTACCCAAAAACGAGCCGTTAAACTTGGCATAAAAGGTTATGTTTGTAACAAAGCTGATGGATCAGTTGAAGTTATTGCTTGTGCAAAACCTGAAAAATTAGAAGCTTTTGTGAGTTGGTGTCATAAAGGCCCTCTTCTGGCAAAAGTAAAACAAGTTGTAGTGGATGATAAATATGCTTTAACTGAAGTATTTACTCAATTTGAAATCAGGTAGGAGGGGCCTTTGGCCGCGACTGATTTAATAAATATCTATCGCGGCCAAAGGCCCCTCCTACCAGCATATTGATAAATTTAGTGTTAATTAGTTTTATCTCTACTCTTAAAAAACAAATAAAGAATAATTCACACAAAGGCACTGAGACACGAAGAAGAGAGGTGTTTTCCTCTGTGTCTCAGTGCCTTTGTGTGATAAAAAATCATAATCATTTTTTGTCACATAATGATTGCTAACTGCAAGCAGTCTGATTCGCTACTACTCACCAACAATATACTTCTTTACCGTACGTCGATCCATTTGTGTGATTCGGGCTACAGCTTCATAATTTCCCTGTGTTTTATATAAAAATCGACAGTACCGCTGTAAAAGCTGTTGACTACTATTCTCAACAAGGTTTTCTGAAAGAGTAAACTCACTATTTGTATTGGTTTCTTTTGCTAACTGATATTGCCCAGTAATACATATTTGACGGATACACTGCTCAAGTTCTCTTACATTCCCCGGCCATGCATAGTTTTTTGGCACCGCTTTTCTAATATGATCTTCAATTCTCTCAGCTAATAAAGGGGCTGGTATTGCTGTTACTCTATTAACCAGACTAACAATTAAATGTTCCAGCTCATCAGGGTTTTCTTGTAAACGTTGTTGTAAGCTCGGAATTTTTATCACATCGGAACAAAGCCTGTAATACAGATCATCTCTAAATACCCCGTCTTTACGTAACTGCTCAATATTACGGTTTGTTGCTGTAATAACTCGTCCAGAAAATCGCATTTTCTCATGACTACCTACTGGGCAAAAAACACGATCTTGAATAACATTCAGTATTTTTACCTGCGTTGGCATATCTATATCACCAATTTCATCTATAAAAACTGCACCGTATTCACTACAGCGTGCAAACAAACCTTTATGGTGATCTATTGCCCCAGTAAATGCACCTTTTTTATGACCAAATAACTCAGACTCTAATAATGATGCTGGATATTGAGATAAGTTAATAAATTGAAATGAGCGTGTAAAACTTTCTTTAAAACACTTCTTTCTGATATCAAAAGGGATAAATCCAGAACAACCAATAGTATGCGCAACCAAGGTTTTTCCTGTACCTGTCTCCCCTAATAACAAAGTGGAAAAATCCTCCATCTTTCCACAAAGGTAATCAACGTACCACTGAGGATTAAAGGTAAAAATATTATTCCATAACCGAACCCTTAGATCGATAATTGAAGCGCAATTCCCTAAAATTGCAGAATTAATAAAATAAAACCCTCGATGCAATTGATAAAACAGGGCAATAAATTTTTCAGTTTCTGTATCGCTAAAACCAGCTTGTTTAAAGCAACAAATTAATTCCTTAGCAAAAGGTAATTCAATAGGCTTATCTCCTGCCATTCGCTGAGTCTCTATAAACTCAATAAAATCTTGCTGAAACTCATGGAACTGATAAAACAACCATGAGTATTTCATTTTTTGTTGATGTTCAGCTTTAAAATAAGTGATATTAAAGTCAGCTAACTCGTGTAATTTAGTTGCCAATAATAATTGAATCTTGTCTGATCGCTGAAAAATACTTGCTGAATGTATTGCAATATTTAACAACTGACAATCGGCTTGCTCTCGTTGTTCACTAAAGGGATTAACAAATGCCAATGATGCTATTTGTTCAAAAAAATCATTTTGTTCTGCTGAGAGCTTCTTCATATTTTCTATATTCTTAATATTTTATTATTCAAGAGTAGCCTTGATGAAACAGAATGGAATCAAGGTTTATCAATGGACATTGGCGTGAGTCGTTACAATAGCTTTAGAAATAGATAACAAACATATAATGTACATACCAATATACATAATACGACCATAAAAACAATGTAAAACCCACACAAAAACACTACACTATTGATTAATAACAACTTTAAATAATGGCACAAGTCTTGTAATAGTTATCGTAAACATTACATAACAAAGGAAAATCATTATGAACAGCTTAAAACGTATATTCATCAGTGTTAAAGGCCAAATTGATCATGCAGCAGATGAATTTGAAAACCATGAGGCTTTAGCGGGAGTTGCTATTCAAGATTTACAATCCATAGCGAGCAAAACACGCTTACATTTACATCGTATTAGTAAAATGACTGAGCAGTATCAAAAACAGTTAGAAGATCAAAAACAACAACAAGAACTATGGACAGCACGCGCCATAAAAGCTAAAAAACAGGATGAACAAAAAGCGCTGCAATGCATTAAACGCTTATGCCAAACAAAAAAACAAATTACTCTACTTGAACAGCAACACGAACAAAGCACTCAGCAAGAAAATAAAATCAGAGAAGACCTAAACAGCATTCAAGAACAATTACTCATCTTAAAAAATAAAAAAGAGATGTTAGCCGTAAGACAAACCCGCACGCATCTACAAAACAGTATCCAAGATAATAAAGAAAACTCATTAGATAATGTACAACAAGTTTTTGATCGCTGGGAAGGTCGTATAGTAAGTGAAGAATATGATGTGCCAACTGAGATGTCGGATACCTTATCTAGTAGCTTTGAGCAAGAAGAAGAGACTTTAGCATTAAAGATGATGCTTGATGAACTGACTGATGACTCAAATACTTCTGACAATAACAAATAGGTGATAGCTATGTACCAATCTGTATTTCTAGAATCTCAACCCTCTGAACCTTCTGAAACAGTAGAAGACAAACAACCATCAAGTAAAAGCATGACCACAAAAATAACCAGTTATTTACGCTGGATTGGCTCATTGCTAATTATTTTATCGGCCATAAGCTTTATGTTACAAGGCTACAGTGAAATTTCTGCCACTTATCGTTATTGGGTAAGCTTAGGTCTAACATTATTGCTCTGCGGGGGCGGACTGGTTTGTGCTTACTTATTTAACGAAACCAAAGGAGCAAGAATATTTTTTGGCTTAGGTACCGCCTTTTTATCGGTACAAGTATCACAAGTCAGTGCAATGATTTATGCCTATCTACATGGTGATAGTGCATTACAACCTGCCTTTACCTCCTTACAGTTTAGTCATGTTAGTCCGGGCATTATTGCTTTAGACCTCGTTATTACGGGCATATTACTTTTACTTGTCAGCTATGCTAGCTTTTCCATATTGGCCAGAAAACATCTTAAAACATTACTATTAGCCGCTTTTGCAGCGAATATGGTATTAATACTACCGATTAGAGATGCTCAAATCATCCCTTTTATAATTGCTGGCTTATTTTTATTTATCAGACAAATCGAACAAGGCTTACATAGCGATAGCAGTATGCAATTAATTGAAGGCCTAGCAGCTAGAGCTTTATTAAGCTTACCTTTGTGGATTATTATTGGTCGTAGCTTACTTCACCCAAGCTCATCACTTTTAGCTACTGTTATTTTAGGTATTGTCGTTATATATTGTATTTATGATATAAAACGTTACACATCCTCAAGTCTGATTATATATATTGCACAATGGATTGGTACTTTTGCAGCTATTACTATTTGGGCTAATACCTCACTTGAATATGGTGATATTACTAACCCTTTATTAATTCTCCCTGCAGGCTTTATTTTATTTTCATTATCAGGACAAGTAGCTTACCATTCTCGCTTATACCGCTTTGTTAGCGCAGTAACTATTGTCGGATTAAATTTTAGCGCAATGTTAAGCCAACAAGATATCTCTTTTATTGCTCCCGTTGCAGCGATAGCATCAGGTATCTTTTTAACCATCTACGGTATGAAGCATCGTGAAAAAATAGCTTTTTTCTGTGGCAATATCAGTGTTATTAGTGGCATTTTATTTTACTGGGAATATGCGGTAAATTTATATTCAAATACTCCCTGGATTAGCAGCATTATATTAGGCCTATTTGTTATTTTATTAGCCTCTTATATTGAAAACAAAGAACAACAAATAAAATCAAAAACACACTATTATTTTAACCAATTAAAAAGCTGGAATTAAGTAATGCCAACAAACCATCACCAAAGACTAATCCTTATAGTTTTAATATTCATCAGTAGCTCAGCCATTGCAGAACAACTAAAACCCTTTACTAGCGATGGCTGCTCACAATTCCCTGATGGTACATTAACTGAAAAGAATCTTTGGTGTGGTTGCTGCATTACCCATGACATTGCTTATTGGCAAGGCGGCAGTCGACAACAAAAAAAGCAAGCCGATGAAGCGCTAAGAACCTGTGTATTAAATTCCACACAAAACAGTTTACTAGCCGAGACCATGTACATTGGCGTTAGACTAGGCGGGCTGCCTATCTTTCCTGTTTGGTATCGATGGAGTTATGGCTGGGAATATGGCCGAGGTTTCCAAGCACTTAAGCAAGAAGAAAAACAGTTAGTAGCAACCCAATTGAATCAATACAAATCCACCTTAGCCAAACCCTACTGTGACTTTGAATACCCTCCAGCAATGATGATTAAAGAATCTTGGCAAGATTTAATCAATCACTTAAAAGAGCCTATTAAATAAACATACACCTCTGTTAAAGGAGATATTTTTTAAAAAATAAGTAACAATAGGAACTAGAGATTAACTTTTAGCCCTTAATCAACAATCTTTCTATGCAAATATACAAAAAACTTTATTTCCTCGCTTTTTATAGTTTGATTGTTATTCTTTTACCCTCTGCACAAGTTATAGCAAAGACTGATTCAAAGAAATTAGAACCTGTCTCAGTTCAATTACGCTATCTCCATCAATTCCAATTTGCTGGTTTTTATGCTGCAATCAATCAAGGCTATTATGAAGAAGCTGGGCTTGATGTTACTCTGATTGAGGCCAAATTAGGAAAACAAACCGTTGATGAAGTGTTATCAGGTAAAGCCCAATATGGACAAACACAAACTGATTTATTACACGCTCGCCTCCAAGGTAAACCTGTTGTTGCACTTGCACCTATTTTTCAACACTCCCCAACTGCTTTATTAGTTAGAGCCGATAGTGATATTTATTCCCCTCATGACCTTGTTGGCAAAAAAGTCATGTTACAAATGGGGGATAACTCTATCAATACATTGGCTATGTTACACCATGAAGGTGTCAAGCTAGCAGATATTGAAGTAGTAAATCAGAGCTATGTTATTGATGAATTTGTTAATAAAACTGTTGATGCCATGGGGGTTTATATAATTAACCGCCCTTTTTTATTAGAACAGGCAGGTATAAAAGGTCGAATCCTTAATCCTATAAATTATGGTATTGATTTTTATGGCGATACACTTTTTACAACAGAAGATGAAGTCAATAATCACCCCGAAAGAGTAGATCGTTTTTTGCAAGCCACTTTACGAGGCTGGCAATATGCCATGGATAATTCCGATGAGATAATTAACTTAATAGTCAATCAATATCACACTCAAGAGTCACCTGAACATCTAGCATTTGAAGCCAAAACCATAAAAAAATTAATGCTACCCAGTTTAGTTGAAATAGGCCATATGAACCCTGGCCGCTGGCAACGAATGGCAGATATTTTTGTAAAGCAAGGAAAAGCCCCTGCAAATTACTCTCTTGATGGCTTTATTTATACACCTAACAAGCCATGGTATAAGCTATATTGGGTTCGTTACCTTTTTATCGCCTTAACATTATTAGTAATCGCAACAATATGTTTTATATATTACTGGCAATTAAGCAAACGTCTACAACATGTTATTTCTGAACGTAATATAGCTGAAAAAAATAGCCTTCGCTTAGGCCATGTACTAGAACAATCATCTAATGAAATATATATTTTTGATGTTAATACCCTTCATTTTATACAAGTGAACCAAGGAGGACGGCAGAATTTGGGCTATTCTATGGAAGAGTTACGTAACTTGACACCTATTGATATAAAACCTGAATATTCAGAACAAAAGTTTTATGATCTTATTCAACCTTTACAAAAAGGTGAACAACAGCAATTAATATATGAAACAATCCACCAGCGTAAAAATGGTAGTTATTATCCTGTAGAAATACTACTACAAATATATTCTGTACCTGAAAAACCCATTTACTATGCAATAACAAATGATATTACTGACCGAAAAAGAATAGACAAGGAACTACTAGAAAAAAATACTGAGCTGGAACAGTTTATCTATATGATCTCTCATGATCTCAAAAGCCCCTTAGTAACGGTTAAAACCTTTCTCAGTTATTTAGTACAAGATATTGAAAAAGAAAACAGCTCAAGAATTGCTGAAGATATTGGGTTTATGTCTACAGCTACTGATAAAATGAGTATATTACTTGATGATTTACTCGAATACTCAAGAATAGGCCGACAATCAAAGAATATACAGCCCATCTCATTTAAACAGCTTACTTCCGATGCATTAAAGTTAACTGCAGGTAATATCTCTAAAAACAATATTACCGTTCAAGTGAAGGATATCGACCTTAGCTTATTAGGCGACCATAGTGAATTATTACAAATCTGGCAGAACTTAATAGAAAATTCGATTAAGTATATGGGTGACCAAGCAAACCCTTTAATTGAAATAGGTATCCACAATATTATTGCCAACCCCATCTTTTATGTTAGAGATAACGGGATAGGGATTGAGTCACAATACCATGAAAAGGTTTTTGAAATATTTGAGCAATTAAACCCAGAGATTGATGGCAGTGGCTTGGGCTTAGCGCTAATAAAGCGTATAGTTGAGCTTTACCAAGGTTCAATATATGTTGAATCAAAAGGATCTGGACAAGGGGCATGCTTTCTATTTACCCTGCCTACAGCTAATAACTTAACCCCTAATGGAGAATCATAATGGAAGGAAATCCCATCACTATTTTATTAGTAGAAGACGAAGATGCGCATGCAGCTATTGTTAAACGTAATTTTAATGACTTCAAACTAGCCAACAAAATTAATCATGTTAAAGATGGGCAAGCCGCTCTTGATTATTTATATCAACGCAATCAATATAGTGACCCGTTATCATCACCAAGGCCTGAATTAATTTTACTTGATTTACGTTTACCAAAAGTAGATGGACTGGAAGTCTTAAAAACCATTAAAACCGACCCTTCCTTAACACCTATTCCTGTCGTCATAATGACCACATCATCAGCAGAAAAAGACATTACTCAAGCTTATGATAATTATGCTAACAGCTATTTAGTTAAACCTTTAGATTTGCAACAATTTATGCCCATGCTTGAAAGCATAGGCTTTTATTGGCTAGTATGGAACAAATCTCCAAATATTGACTAATCAAGAGAATATCCTAAACTGCTTAATATGCATTGTCTTTATCAAACAAAAAAGGTTAGGTTTTGAAACCATCAGTTGAAATGAACACTCCCGATGCACTAGTCGCTAATGTTGTTCATCTAATTAGCTTACCCAATGTTTATACTCAACTAGAAAGAACCTTAAAGGATCCTAACCATACTCGCAATGACATTGCTGCTATTGTTAATATAGATCCCGCCCTATGTGCTCGCACACTTAGGATTATCAACAGCTCATATTATGCCCTACCCAAGACTATCTATAACATAGGTACGGCAATAAATCTTATTGGTGAATATGATTTACGTAATATTGTACTTATCTCTTCTGTCGTTAATTCAGTTGACGCACTAACAGACAACGGAATTAATATTACTGAATTTTGGCAACATAGTATCCGTTGTGGCATGATTGCTAAATTGCTTGCAAATACAATATCTGCACCTGATCCAGAATTATTATTTCTTACTGGGTTGTTACATGACATTGGCCAACTTATTATCTACAAAAATGAACCTGAATTATCAACAACCATTACTTGGCATAAAACCGAAGAAAACAAACAAAGATACCAAATTGAGCAATCATTATTAGGTTTTGGTCACCCTATTGTTGGTGCATTACTTTTAGAAAAATGGAGCGTTCCTGAGCAAGTTAGCGAAACCGTTAGATATCATCACCAACCCGATGAAGCACCTCTTTATCAAAAAGAAGCAAAAATCGTTGGGCTTGCAGATCAGCTAATACACTTTGTTGAATCTAATAGTGGTTTAGCTGAAATTGATTTTGAACAGTTACCGCCTTTAATAAGTAGCTATTTAGATGACTTAAATATTTCAAACCTCATTATTTTTGACCTTCTAACTGAGGCAATAGATCAAAGCCAAGCTATAGAAAATATTATCTGTACTGGTTAAAACAGTCATAATCTTGAAAGAACGTAACTACTCTGTGTATAAATTTGAAAATAACTGGGTAATTTATTAGTTAATTGGAGCGCATACTTAAGCTACATTTTATGCATACCCTTGCAGGCTAAAGCCAGCGCCCCAATACGCTAATAAACTGAGTAATTACAAAAAAAATATAAACGCCTGATGAGAGTAACTAATGAGTGAATCCAAAAACCTGAAATTGCCAACAAGCAATAAAAAACAAACATTCAGAGTTTTATTAGTTGAAGATGACCTTGCACATGAGGCATTAATTTTACGTTCATTTGAAACTCACCCACAATATCAAGTAATTACCAAACGCACTCTAGCTGACGCTTGCCAGCTTATTTCACAATATCAGCCCGATTTAATTATTACAGACGTTCGTTTACCCGATGGTGATGGTATTCATTTTGTTGATCAATGCCTACATAAAAAAACATGCCCTATTATTGTAATGACCAGCTTCGGAGATGAAGCAATTGCAGTTAAAGCTATAAAGGCTGGGGCCTTAGATTATGTTGTAAAATCAGACCATACCTTACGTGAACTCCCTGTAATTGCCAATCGTGTACTTCGAGAATGGCGACTTATTTTAGATAAACAAATAGCTGTTGATCAACAAAGTAGATTGATTGCTATTTTAGAGTCAACACCAGATTTAATTTGTATTGCGGATATTGATGGCTTTCTCACTTACCTGAATAAAGCAGGGTATGAATTACTTGGGATTCCCGAAGACAAAGATTTAAGCAGAATTCGTTTAACTGATTTTCACGAAAGAGATGATGCTATCTTAATTATGTCAGAAGCTATTCCCTGTGCAATTAAGCACGGTATGTGGAAGGGAGAAACAACCTTTATATCAGCTTCAAATGGGAATATATTAACCTCTCAAGTATTAATTACTCACAAGTCGGCTGATGGTGATATTGATTTTTTTTCAACCGTCGCCAAAGATATCCGCGACCTACGTTCAGCAGAAGAAACTATAAAGTACTTAGCTTATTACGATACCTTAACCGGCTTAGCTAATCGCAATGAACTATTAAAACAACTCGACCATGAAATTGATAGAGTCCATCGCAACAAAATGCATAGTGCTCTGTTATATATTGATCTTGATAACTTTAAATGTGTAAACGATTCTCTCGGCCATCCAACAGGTGACTTGGTTTTAAAAGAAATAGCTCAACGATTAAAGACAGAAATTAGAGGCGAAGATATCCTTGCAAGGCTAGGAGGCGATGAGTTTGTAGTTATTCTCACTGGACTGAGCTCTGATTCACTAGAAGCTATTAACCAAGCGCGCCAAGTAACCAAAAAGCTTAATGAATTTATTGCAAAAGATATCCAAGTTGAAAGCATGACATTCAACCTAACAGCAAGCATTGGAATATCAATGTTTTCTGCGGGAACAGACAATAGTCATGAATTACTCCGTTTTGCTGATACTGCCATGTATGAAGCAAAAAAATCAGGAAAAAACCAATTTGAAGTATTTCATAAGGATATGAGTATCAAGGTTCAACGCCAACTTGAACTTGAGCACAAATTAAGAAAAGCCTATTGCAATAAAGAATTTATACTTTACTTCCAACCAAAAAACGAGGCCGCAACAGGCCGCATTCATGGAGCAGAAGTCTTATTACGCTGGAATGACCCAGAAAAAGGAATTAGAGCACCTGGCCACTTCCTAGACATACTAGAATCATCATCTTTAATGCTAGACGTAGGACACTGGATATTTGAAGAAAGCCTCAAACATCTAGCACAATGGATTGCAGAGGGGCTTTGGAAACCAGAGCAAAGACTCAGTATCAATATCAGTACACGTCAATTTCAAGATGAAAACTTTAGCCAATTAATACTTGATTTGATAGAGAAAATTAATGTTCCCGCTCAATGTATTGATATTGAAATTACCGAATATAGCCTGATTAATGATGTAAAAAAATCCGTATCTAAAATGAAAGAGCTAATTAGTAAAGGCGTAAGTTTTTCCTTAGATGACTTTGGAACAGGCTACTCATCATTAAGCTATTTAAAAAACTTGCCTGTAGCAACCGTCAAAATTGATAGATCCTTTATTCAGGATATTACCGAAGATAAAAGCGATAAGGCACTCGTCACCTCTATTATTACAATCTCTAAGAACCTTGGTTTATCTGTTATTGCCGAGGGCGTAGAAACTAAAGAACAATTAGAAATATTAAATCAATATCAATGCGAATATGTACAAGGTTATTACTTTAGTAAACCAGTACCTGCTATAGAGTTTGAACATTTACTCATATCTAAGGAGCCTTAATACCAAGTCCAATTAATTGGGTTTATTGAACCCAATATACACTTTTGAATTTGTCATTACTGTTAAAAGTAGAAATTCACGTCATAGCAGAAGAATTAAGTGATTATAAATCTTTTTCCCAGTCTTCCAGATAATCATTCAACAACAATTTATCATCCTTCACTGAATAATCTTTCGAATACTCTATTGCTTTAAATTTATTAAAATTTTCTGAAAAAGCCCCCCCTTTTTCAATTGTATTCTGGAATATGATTTTATTAATAATCGCTGGTTCATAATGTGGATCTAACTCAATTGCCTTATCAAAGGCTTCCAAAGCCTGTTCATTTTCAGCCAAATGAGCAAAACAGAGGGCCATATTGCCAAAAGACTGTGGACTATTTCGATTAATCGCAACAACTTGTTGAAATCCAGAACAAGCTTTATCCCACTGCTGATTCTCCATCAACTCAAAGGCCGAATCAAATTTACTCAAACTTAATAGATAATCCTCCATCCCAAGTCCCGTTTCTTCAATAACGCCTCTCTCAAAATCAGATAATGCCTGCCCAGCCTGATGAACTATTTCACTATTGTCACCCCCCATTTCCAAAGCTTTTTGAAATGAAGTAATCATTTCAAAAACATCCAATTTATTTTGAGCGGCCAAAGCTCGGTTAAACCAGCACTCAGCAAAATAAGGATATATTTCCAATGCTTTATCAAAGCAGTCCATAGCCTCATCAAACTGATCTTTCATTGCATAAACTGTCCCCATAGCATAATGAACAGTGTGCAAGTCCATATTATCATTCCATAATTGACGAATAATCGACTCTCCCATCATATTACCCGACTCAACCATCATCAAAGCCTGATCAATCCTCTCATCAACTGCTGGATCAATACGCGCCACAAAAGAACCCGGTGACTTTTTGGCCTTTTCAACTGCATAATTTTTCGAGTCTTTATAATAACTGCACCCCTCACACTCTGAATAACGAATTTCAGCACAGCAACGCGAACATACCAACGCTTTATCTTTAATTAAACAGCCACGTTTACCTTTGGCCTTTGAACAAACAATACATTTTTGTGATTTCATATTTTCTAAATCTACTTACTTAACTTAATTTGTAACTACTCGCCCCCATTAATCCTTTCGCCAGCGAGAGCCATTTGAATAGCGATCAATGGATGTAACCTTTATTAGCCATTGTTTGCATTAAGTCCCCACGATGAAAAACGTGTATCCACTAGTTTTTCTTGTCTACCCGAAAGGAAGTTTCATCCACATGAATGATGGGATTGACTAGAGCGGGGGAGAAATAAAATAAACTTTCACCGACTCTCTCTAATGTCACCTGGCTCCCACGCGCTGCGTGGAAGCCTATTTTTATACGCGCCAGCGTAGAACACCAAGAATAACAACGGTATTTCTTATTCAATAATATGACGCAGGCGCGTCGCATCTGAATTCCCACGCAGCGCGTGGGAACTAGTAAAGCGAAATCAAGGGACATATCAGCTAAACCTTGATTCCACTTTGTTTCATCAAGACTACAAAAGCTTATATAAATAATTTGTAGGAGGGGCCTCTGGCCGCGACTGCTCTTGATCTTGTTTCTGTCGCGGCCAGAGGCCCCTCCTACCTTTTTTGCTAACTTGGCTTTTGGCTTTCTAAATAATCCTCATAAGTACCACGGAAATCTACAATGCCTGTTGGTGTCAATTCAATTACTCGTGTAGCAAGTGATGATACAAATTCCCTATCATGACTGACAAAAATTAATGTACCATCGTAATTTTCTAGTGCTAAATTTAATGATTCAATTGATTCCATATCTAAATGATTAGTCGGCTCATCCAATACCATAATATTTGCACGTTGTAGCATTAGCTTGCCAAATATCATACGGCCTTGTTCTCCACCCGAAAGCACAGATACTTTTTTATCAATCTCATCTTGAGAAAATAATAATCGACCCAAAGTTCCACGGATTATTTGATCATCATCACTTGGTTTTCCCCATTGCTCCATCCAATCAAACAACTGTAGGTCTTCTTCAAAATCAGCGGCATGGTCTTGGGCACAATAACTAATATCTGAATTTTCAGACCATTTCACTTTTCCAGCGCTTAAATCAGTATCACCCACCAAACATTTTAATAAAGTTGTTTTACCTATACCGTTTGGTCCAATAACAGCGACCCTTTCACCCACTTCAACCATTAGATCAAAATCTTTAAATAATTCAGTTTCGTAACTTTTTCCCAAGCCTTCTACTTCTAGTGCTAAACGGTGTAATTTCTTATCTTGATCAAACCGGATAAAAGGATTTTGACGGCTTGAAGGTTTTATCTCATCTAAACTAATTTTATCTAGTCGTTTAGCTCTTGATGTTGCTTGCTTAGATTTAGAAGCATTGGCAGAAAATCGACTAACAAAAGCTTTTAACTCTGAAATTTGTGCTTTCTTTTTAGCATTTTCCGACTGCATACTTTCAATAACTTGCGTCGCAGCAGTCATATAATCATCATACGAACCAGGGTAAAGACGAATCTCACCATAATCTAAATCAGCCATATGGGTACAAACACTATTTAAAAAATGTCGATCATGCGAAATAATAACCATGGTGCAATTACGCTCATTTAACACACCCTCCAACCAACGAATCGCATTAATATCCAAGTTGTTTGTTGGCTCATCAAGCAACATAACATCAGGTTCAGAAAACAAAGCTTGCGCTAACAATACTCGTAATTTCCAACCTGGAGCTACCTCGCTCATAAGGCCGTAATGCTGTTCTACATCTATCCCAACACCGGCTAACAATTCACCCGCACGCGCTTCAGCCGTATAACCATCCATTTCAGCGAATTCAGATTCAAGTTCAGCAGCACGCATACCATCCTCTTCAGACATTTCTGGATTGGCATAAATAGCATCACGCTCAGCTTTTACAGCCCATAACTCATCGTGCCCCATAATAACGGTATCAATAACAGCATATTTTTCATAAGCGAATTGATCTTGTTTTAGCTTACCGATACGCTCATGAGGGTCTTTTGAAACATTACCACCAGAAGGCTCTAAATCACCCCCTAAAATTTTCATAAAGGTTGATTTACCACACCCATTAGCACCAATTAATCCGTAACGATTTCCATTACCGAATTTAACTGAAACGTCTTCAAATAATGGCTTAGCGCCAAATTGCATGGTGATATTTGCGGTTGCGAGCATATTTTATTCCGAGTAAAACACATTAATAATGTTATTGAGACTAACATTCAGACTACAGTCTATATATTAATGAGTAAAGTATTTTAAAGGGAGCATATTCTACGCGCTTTTATTATTATTAGCAGAGTATTTATGTTTTACAGATCATTAAAATTTAATTAAAAGAAAGCTATTGAAAGCTTTTTTCAATATGAACTAACTATGATAGGCTGAACGAATATACCGAGGATAAAATAATGATAAAAAGAAAAACCTTAAACCTAAGCATACTTCTTAGCTGCCTTTTGAGCGTTCCATCAATAAGTATGGCTAACCCTGAAAGAACAGACCAACTACTGATACAAACCAGCTCACCAAAAAGGACAATTGAAACGTCATTTTCTACTATGGTGTCTTGGCAAAAAGAAGGTATAAATTTTAATAAATCAAACGGCCTAGCCTTTATAAAAGGCACTACTGCAAAAAAACCGCTTACCGCCATTGAAGTAAACAAAAAGGTAGTAGGTTCACTTAATGCTGCCATTAAAACTGAAGCACCTAGTGACCGTGGGGCCTCTACCGAAACAAGTAATGATAAAGCTGAATTTCTTATCTTCAATAAAGCAAGTTTTGCAATTGATAGAATTACTACCCGAGACTATACCAACCAAACGCTAAGCTACAGAGTTCCTGGAAAGAGTTTTTCCAGTGCAGCTGTCGATATTTCTATCAACCTTGTTTATACTGCCGCAGTTGAATATGTAAGAGACTTTTCTTCGGATATAAAATATGAAACTGCGGGAGGTTCTGTCACCATTACTATAGATAAAGGCACACCGATAGTATTACAAACAAAAGGTAAATCGACCCAACAATTAGAAGTTGAAATGGCACAAGCTCTAGGTTCTAAAGCTATTTTTTCATCAACAGCTATCTACCCAAACTTCACCGAAAACAGATCAAAAAACTACAAAGCATTTGATGGTGGAGAAGTTCAACTACCCCGCTTGGATGCAAAGTCTATCACTATTGACATTAATGACTCTGGCTTAGGTGTTATAACAAAGTTCAGATTTCCTTATATAGATAAAGCAGAAAACGAATCTGATGATATGCTTCCTATTATTGCTTTTTTAATAGCGGCAGGATTAGGCTACTTTTTCTATAATCGAAAAAAATCTGCCTAAGGAATTAGCTTAGATGGTGATTCGAGCACAGCTCGAAGCCACCATCTGCCCCATTTGCCAGAAAATCCCATCACTTACATCAGTAGCTAAACACCCCAATCACAGTAAGTTTTTATTTTAACCTCCTCACCCAAACCTTCTCCGCAGATGAAGGAATAACTGACGACCCTATTGGGATTGGTATAACACTACTGAAATCAAGTTTTTGTTGCTGGTTTTGATTTGTGGCCATTAGCGCCCTTTTTTTAATAATTACACCAGCTAAAACAACAATTCAAGTCCCTCTTTATAACATCTAAACAACTGAAATAATTGTGTTTTATTTCATAACCCAGAAAAAACACACATAATTTATTGATTATTATTCATTTGAAATTTCATATATTCTAAAATTATGATACATTCAACCTTAACAAACCATGAAATTTTAACTATCAAGAGGAAGAAAATGAAAAAGATTTTACTAACAATTGCATTATGTTCTACTCTACCTGCAATAGCAGTTGCTGAAAGTAAAAGCATGCAAAATACTCATACCAGTGCTTCAGAGATTGATATGACAAAAGGAAAGCATATGCAGAACACGCATACCAGCAAATCAGATATTAATATGGCAAAGAAAAACCATATGGCGATGGGAGACAACCCGTTTTCTCAACACGATAAAGCTACAAAGAAAAAGGTAAAAAACCAAAGATACGAAGGATGGTCAGTTGTACCGTATAGCAAATAATATTGGCTCCAATGTAACTAGTGTCACTTTAGTGTTTCACTAGTTTACTGATACAATTTATTGCATATTTTTACCAGTATGGAACACCTATCATTAAACATCATAAATTTTTTGACTGATATTTATGAACTAGGTGTTCACTAGCAATAACCCACACCACATTCACTCAAACCTCAAAGTTATAAAGGTGAAGGTCTTATAAATGATCGCAAGCTAGTTTCGCTTTCCCCTTCCTGCTCGCCCCAAAGCCTTAATATAATTAACACGTTCAAACTCATCAGGGTTTACCACATTTTTATGGCTCATTTTCCCTCTAATCTCACTGACTGATGCATAATCTCTAGCTTCTAACCACTGCTCCAATTCATCCAGTAAAACTTGAATATATTGAGGCCCATGCTTCATTAAAGCAGATGCAACCATCACTACATTTGCCCCAGCAAGTAGATATTTAATCACCTCAGTTGAAGTTTGTACGCCCCGGCTTGCAGCAAGTGATGCTTTAATTTGGTCGTGTAACACAGCAATCCAAAGTAAAGGAACCCGTATTTCTTCAGCTGATCCCGTATGAGCCCGAGGATCAATTTGCAATGTATCAAGATTAAAATCTGGCTGAAAAAACCGATTAAATAAAACCAAACCATCCGCTCCAGCATCATCTAATCGTTTAGCAAAATTAGCTGTCGCACTAAAGAAAGGACTCAATTTAATAGCCACTGGAATTGAAACAGAAGATTTTACGGCTTGTAAAATATCAAAATAACGTTGCTCTACTTCTATCCCCGTCTTATTAATATCCGTTGGAATGTAATAAATATTTAATTCTAAAGCACTCGCGCCAGCTTGCTGAATTTGTTTAGCATAATCAATCCAGCCCTCATTAGTGACCCCATTTAAACTTCCAATAATAGGAATATCGGTAGCAGCTACTGCTTTTTGCAATAAGTTTAAATATTGTTCTGGGCCTTTATCTTCAAGCTCATCCATTTGAGGAAAAAAATCACTTGATTCAGAAAAATGGCCAGAAGCAGATTCCATTAAACTATCAAAAGCTTCATTCTCCCGTCGAATTTGCTCTTCAAACAAGGAATACATAACAACAGCTGACGCACCTGAATCTTCAAGTGTTTTAATCCCATCAAGTGATTCTGATAATGGGCAAGATGATACAACGATTGGGTTCTTTAAGTTTAAACCCATGTATTTGCTAGATAAGTCCATAATATTTCCTTAATCAATTAATGTTGCATCAGGTTGAAAATCACCACCCGTTTGTTCAGCCATCTGCTCATAAATTTTCCATTTCAGGTCAATACCTTTCTGAGCTAATTTAAGCATTTTCTCTGCCTTTTCTGGATTAGTTCTTTGCAACATTTTGTAACGCAATTCATTGTAGGCATAGTCTTTAAATTGCACTCTAGGTCTAGGTGAATCAAGTACAAAAGGGTTATGCTGCGTTTGTCTAAGCACTGGGTTATATCGAAGCAAAGGCCAATGACCTGATGCTGCAGCCAAATCCTGCTGTTTTAATCCATCATTCATATTAATGCCATGGGCAATACAATGACTATAAGCCAAAATTAAAGAGGGGCCTGGATAGGCTTCAGCTTCACGCATCGCTAATAAAGTTTGTTGAGGATTAGCTCCCATCGCAATCCTAGCCACATAAACATTGCCATAAGAAATGGCTTGCAAGGCTATATCTTTTTTGGCGACAGGTTTACCACCTGCAGCAAATTTAGCGACTGCACCTAATGGCGTAGACTTAGACATTTGTCCACCCGTATTAGAATAAACCTCTGTATCCATCACCAACACATTCACATCGCGCCCACTAGCTAGAACATGATCAAGACCGCCCGAACCAATATCATAGGCCCAGCCATCGCCTCCCATAATCCAGATACTACGTCTGATTAAATGATCCACAACAGAAATTAATTCTCGTGCTTTTGCTGTGTCTAATTTTAATAATTTAGCTTTAAGCTCTGCAACCCGTTCTCGCTGTTTATGGATCTGAGATTCGGTTTCTTGTTTAGCATTAAGTAATTCATATACTAACTTTTCACCTAATTCTGGTTGCAGATTAAATATCAACTGACTCGCTACACCTTTATGCTGATCAGCAGTTAATCGAAAACCTAAACCAAACTCGGCATTATCTTCAAATAAAGAGTTAGACCAGGCTGGCCCCTTACCTTCCTCATTTTTAGTCCAAGGTGTCGTCGGCAAATTACCGCCATAAATTGACGAGCAGCCTGTTGCATTGGCAACTAACAATCTATCACCAAATAACTGAGAAACTAATTTTACATAAGGTGTTTCACCACAACCGGCACAAGCACCTGAAAACTCAAAAAGTGGTTGTAAAAATTGCGCACCTCGAATAGATGAAAAATCTACCCTTGCCCTATTATTAATCGGCAAGGTTTCAAAGAAATCAATATTTGTTTTTTCTTGCTCTAATATCGGAGCCTTAGACTTCATATTAATTGCCTTAACACCGCTTTCTTTTAAGCTTAATGCAGGACAAACTTCCACGCAAAGATTACATCCAGTACAGTCTTCCAAGTAAATCTGCAAGGTGTAACGAATATCAGGAAAGCCCCTAGAACTTATTGGCGCAGATTTAAATTTTTCAGGAGCTGTTTCTAATCGTTTTTCATTATAAAACTTAGCCCGTATAACAGAATGAGGACAAACAAAACTACAGTTACCACATTGTATACACAGATCAGGCTCCCACTCTGGTACAAACTGTGACAAATTACGTTTTTCCCAAGCCGTTGTTCCTGAGGGATAAGTTCCATCAATTGGAATTTGACTAACCGCTAATTCATCACCCTCACCTGCCATCATTTTTGCGGTAATGCGTCGTACAAAATCAGGCGCTTTGCTCGAAACAACCTCAGGTTTTTGTAAGGTACTTGTTACAGCACCAGCCACTTCAACCTGATACAAATGCTCTAATGTTTGATCAACAGCAGCAAAGTTCTTTTTAACAATTTCTTCACCTTTTTTGCTATAGGTTTTTTTAATGGCCTGTTTGATTTTTTCTATTGCCAGCTCTCTTTCTAATACTCCAGAAAGTGCAAAAAAGCAGGTTTGCAGCACAGTATTAACACGATTCCCCATACCTGCATTACGTGCGACTTTGGCAGCATCAATCACATAAAAATCAATATTTTTAGTAATGATTTGTTGCTGCATATTTGCAGGTAATTGATCCCAAACTTGATCAACAGCATAAGGACTATTTAATAAAAACACTGAATTATCAGCAGATAAAGCTAATACATCCGTTTTAAAAATAAAATTAAATTGATGACACCCTATAAAACCAGCACTCTGTACCAAATACGGTGCTTTTATAGGCTCAGGGCCAAAACGCAAGTGTGAAACCGTTTGACTGCCTGATTTTTTAGAATCGTAAACAAAATAGGCTTGTGCATAAAAATCATCTAACTCACCAATAATCTTAATCGTATTTTTATTAGCCCCCACAGTTCCATCAGCACCTAGGCCATAAAACAAAGCAGAAATCATACTGTCAGATTCAATATTAAAATTTGACTCATAATCTAAACTGCTATGACTGACATCATCATTTATACCGATGGTAAAGTGATTTTTTGGCAGTTCCTTTTCCAATTCATCAAAAATACCTTTTACCATTGCCGGTGTAAATTCTTTTGATGAAAGCCCGTAACGTCCACCAATCGTTCTTGGTATTTGACTTAGCTTGCCCGAACCATAAGCTTCTGAAAAAGAATAAACCACATCATGAAATAAAGGCTCTCCAGTTGCCCCAGGCGATTTTGTACGATCTAATACCGCCACTTTTTTAATACTGTCAGGAAAGCTTTGTAAAAATAGCTCATACGCAAAAGGCAAATAAAGTCGCACATGCACTACGCCAATTTTTTCACCTTTATCAACTAAATACTCAACTGTTTTCTTAACTGTTTCAGCGGCTGATCCCATAATAACAATCAGTTTTTCAGCATCCTCAGCGCCTGTATATTCAAATAGATTATATTTTCGGCCTGTTAATTCGGCAAAGCGATCCATTAAGCCCTGAACAATTTCAGGTACTTTGGCATAAAATGGATTTACTGTTTCTCTCGCTTGAAAATAAACATCAGGGTTTTGCGCTGTACCTCTAATAAAGGGGTTATCTGGATTTAAAGCACGTGAACGATGCGCATAAACCCATTCATCATCAATCATATCCCTGATTTGTTGATCCGTTAATAATTCAATCTTATTAACTTCATGGGAAGTACGAAAACCATCAAAAAAATGTAAAAAAGGAATACGACTTTGCAAAGTAGCGGCTTGTGATATTAAAGCCATATCATGCGCTTCTTGCACAGAACTTGAACCTAACAGTGCAAACCCCGTACTTCGCACAGCCATCACATCGGCATGGTCACCAAAAATAGATAAGCCTTGGGTTGCCAAAGACCTTGCTGCCACATGAAATACCGTAGGCGTTAATTCACCTGCAATTTTATACATATTCGGGATCATTAATAATAATCCCTGAGATGCAGTAAATGTAGTGGTTAAAGCACCTGTTTGTAAGGCACCATGTAAAGCGCCTGCGGCTCCGCCTTCACTTTGCATTTCAGCAATTAAAGGTATATTGCCCCAAATATTTGCTTTACCTTCATTAGCCCATTGATCAGTCCACTCAGCCATTCCTGATGATGGTGTAATAGGATAAATCGCACAAACTTCATTGATTCGGTAAGCCACATAAGCAACCGCTTCATTACCATCAACTGTTACCATTTTATTATCAGTCATGCTGCTCTCCTGCCTGATTTGTCACATCATTTTGGGAATTATTATCCTCATCAACCATTTCTATCGCATGACAAGGGCATTGCTCAAAACAAACCGCACAACCTGTACATAACTCATAATTGTATTTATAGCGTTTGCCAGGCCCCAATTTAATAACAGCCTTTTCAGGACAAGCACCATAACAACCATCACATTCAAAACAGTTACCACAAGAAAAACAACGCTGTGCTTCAAATGTTGCTTCTTTATCGGTAACACCAGAGACAATTTCAGAAAAATTTTCTTCCCTATTCTGGGTGGATAATGATTCCTGAGTCGTTTGCCCTGCTTCGGTTACATACCAAAGGTTTAATTGCTTGTAGTCGACTGGATCATGTTTTTCAGCCGCAATATATCGCTCATTTTTTAACCAAGCATCAATATGTCGTGCCGCTTTTTTACCATGCCCTACCGCAGTTGTTACCGTTCGTTCACTTGGCACCATATCTCCACCAGCAAAAATACCCGCTGCAGCTGTCATCATGCCTGAATCAACTTTTACTGTTCCATCAGTTTGAAACTCTATTTCATCGACTGCCCGTAAAAATTGACTATCTGTTTCTTGTCCAACGGCCAAAATTAGTGAATCAGCTTCTAAGTCTTCAAAACGACCTGTTGGCTCTGGTCGTCCTTGATCATTCAACTCCATAATTTCTACTTTTATCGAGCCTTCATCCATTTCCTTAATTGATCGTAACCAATTAATTTTCACCCCTTCTTCCAATGCTTCATCAGCTTCAAAATCATGAGCCGGCATATGATCTCTATCCCTGCGATAAATAATCAAAGCTTCTTCAGCACCTAAGCGTTTAGCTGTACGTGCCGCATCCATTGCCGTATTACCACCGCCATAAATAGCAACTTTACGCCCTAATAAAGGTGCATTCCCTGTCGCTGTATCTCGTAAAAAACTAACTGCATCAAGCATTTTAGTGGCATCGCGTGCAGGTATATCAACACGTTTACTTAAATGAGCACCAATGGCGACAAACACTGCATCGAAATTACCTGCCTGCTTATCTTCCAAAAGGTTTTCTACTTTTCTATTAAGCTCAATTTCTACACCTAAGCTTTTAATTCGGTTTATTTCCTGATCAAGCTCTTCACGTGGCAAACGATAAGCAGGAATACCAAAGCGCATCATTCCCCCTGCTACTGGGCCAGCTTCATAAATAACCACTTTATGCCCAAGTCGAGCCAGATGATAGGCTGCAGATAGGCCACTAGGACCGGCACCAATTATCAAGATCCGTTTACCACTGCTGTCTTTGTCAGGAGTAACTTTCCAACCTTCTGCTATCGCTTTATCACCCAAAAATCGTTCTACAGCATGAATGCTAACTGAACTATCAAGTTGCTCTCTATTACATTTTGTTTCACAAGGGTGATAACAAACTCGACCGTGTACTGCCGGCATTGGGTTATCTTTCATCAACAATTGCCAGGCTTGTTGATAATCCCCACTCTGCACTAAAGCCAACCAACCTTGAATATCTTCACCTGCAGGACAGGCGTTATTACAAGGCGGCAAATAATCTTTATAAACAGGATGAAATTTACGTACCGCTCCCGTGCCTTTGTCATGGGACTGCAAATTTGCAGGATTAGTTATATCAGTCGTTTTCTTAGCCATGCTAAATCCCTGTAGTGATCATAAAATATGATGCAATCAACATCTCTTTTTTAATTTAATCAATAACAAAACAGAATTACTCAATTATTATTGATACATCTATAAAGTATAGGTCATTATTACCACAGCAAATTCAATTACAACAAAAACATTCAATTAATTATGGTTATTTTTCAAATAATACACTGACTAATTTTCAGGTTATAATGATTTTCCATCTAATAATTAATAATAAAAGGTGAATTCATTGAAAAAGTATATAGTTGTATCAGCGTTAACCTCAGCATTATGTTTATTTTCAACAGGTTCAATAGCTGCTGGAGGCCATGGTGCAGGCGGTGGTAGTGGAAATAAAAGTGGTGGTGGTTGTAAATCAACCGTTATTAATCATTTCGAACCAGGACACTTTGAAACGGTTGCCCCAAAATCAAAGTTTTCTTTTTGGGTTAGAGGTATTAACGACCCTAAACTGATTGAAGTAACGGCTAAAAAACTTCCTGTTGAGCTGAGTGTTGAAGATAAAAAGACATTCTTTGAAGTAACAGGCACTTTACCAGAGTCTTTATCTAATACTGCAGCAAGAATTCAGGTAAATGTTCACGCCCCTAAATGTCCTGCTGATAAAGGCTGGTTATTAAAAATTACTGAATAAAATTTAGTAGTAAAAGCAATAAACCTTAATTACTTGCAAATTTAACATTAAATAATGGATATTTTTTTAAAAGCTGCAATTGATGAAGCAAAAAAAGGTTTGGCAGAGGGAGGCATCCCCATAGGCTCTGTTTTAGTTATTGATAACAAAATAGTCAGCAAAGGTCATAATCAGCGTATCCAAAAAGGAAGTTCTATATTACACGCAGAAATGGACTGCCTAGAAAATGGAGGTCGGCTAACGGCCTCCGATTATCAACGAGCAACTTTATATTCAACCTTATCACCCTGTGATATGTGTAGCGGTGCAATACTGCTTTACGGCATTCCCAAAATAATTGTGGGCGAAAATATCACTTTTCGTGGCCCTGAAGATTACCTTCGCTCTAGAGGCGTAGAGCTAATCATTTCAAATAATTCAGAATGCCAGCAGTTAATGCAGTCTTTTATTAAAAACCACCCTATCCTTTGGAATGAAGATATTGGGGTATAAGTGGTTAAAATATACTTTCATTCGAACACCTCCTCCGTCATACAAAACACACCTTCTTTCAAATATTCATTAGTTAAATTCACTCGCGAATAATATGATAAAGCATTAAATTCCCCCTATTTATCTCAGAGCATGTAAAATTGTCTGATTTAGGTTTTATCAGTGGGTATTCTGTGAGTTTTAGAGGCACAACAATTATTTCTGTTCGCCGTGGCGACAAAGTAGTCATCGGTGGTGATGGCCAGGTTTCTTTAGGCAACACCGTAATGAAAGGTAATGCGCGCAAAGTTCGTCGCTTATACCATGGTAAAGTCATTGCTGGGTTTGCTGGTGCAACAGCTGATGCCTTTACTTTATTTGAACATTTTGAAGGTAAACTTGAAAAGCACCGCGGTAACTTAACCCGTGCAGCAGTTGAAATGGCTAAAGACTGGCGTACAGATCGTGCTTTACGCAAACTAGAAGCTTTACTTCTTATTGCTGATTCAAAAACCTCATTATTACTTTCTGGAACAGGCGATGTTATTGAGCCAGAACATGATTTAATGGCGATAGGTTCAGGCGGTACTTTTGCTCAATCAGCAGGGATTGCCTTACTAGAAAATACAGATTTAAGTGCACGCGAAATTGTAGAAAAATCACTGCATATTGCCGCTGATATATGTATTTATACCAACCATAATCTGCGTATTGAAGAACTAGATGCCGAACCAAATAGTGACGAAGAGTAATATAGAATGAGCAAAATGACACCCCGAGAAATTGTAAGCGAACTAGACAAACATATTATTGGTCAGGCAAGTGCTAAACGTTCAGTTGCTATTGCTCTACGTAACCGCTGGCGCCGTATGCGCGTTGCTGAAGAGCTACGTGACGAAATCACTCCAAAAAACATCTTAATGATTGGCCCAACTGGTGTAGGTAAAACTGAAATTGCCAGACGTTTAGCTCGCTTAGCTAATGCGCCATTTATAAAGATTGAAGCCACTAAATTTACTGAAGTCGGTTATGTGGGACGTGACGTTGAATCTATTATCCGTGATTTAGTTGATACTGCGGTTAAAATGAATCGCATGACGGAAATGGAAAAAGTACAAAACCGAGCGGCTGATGCAGCAGAAGAAAAGGTTTTGGACATTCTGTTACCAGCAGCTGAAGGCGGTATGATTTCAGATTCTGAAGCATCAACGCGCCAAAAAATGCGTAAGAAATTACGTGAAGGTGACTTTAACGATAAAGAAATTGAAATTGATTTAAAAGCCCCTTCTGTTGGTGTTGAAATCATGGCCCCTCCAGGCATGGAAGATATGACAAGCCAGCTACAAGGCATGTTTCAAAACATGAATAACGACAAGACTAAAACTAGCAAAATGAAAATTGCTGATGCTTTAAAAGCATTGCAAGAAGATGAAGCTTCAAAGCTAGTTAATGAAGATGAAATTAAAATGTCTGCTGTTGAGTCTGTCGAACAAAACGGTATTGTATTTCTTGATGAAATAGATAAAGTTTGTAAACGTTCTGATATGGGCGGTGGAGATGGTGGCGTATCTCGCGAAGGTGTTCAACGCGACTTACTTCCGTTAGTTGAAGGCAGTACTGTTAGTACAAAATATGGCATGATCAAAACAGATCATATTTTATTTATTGCTTCAGGTGCTTTTCACTTAACCAAACCGTCTGATTTAATTCCTGAGTTACAAGGCCGGTTCCCTATTCGTGTTGAATTAAATGCATTATCTGCTGATGATTTTGTGCGTATTTTGACAGAACCTGATGCATCTTTAACAGAACAATATCAAGCGCTACTTAAAACAGAAGGTGTAGACTTAACTTTTTCTGACGATGGTATTCAGCGTATTGCCGAACTAGGTTGGCAAGTTAATGAAAAAACTGAAAACATCGGTGCCAGAAGATTACACACTATATTAGAACGCTTATTAGAAGAAATCTCTTTTGAAGCTTCCGATATGACTGAAAAATCAATTGTTATTGATGCTGCTTATGTAGACTCTCACTTAACTGAGTTTGCAGAAGATGAAGACTTAAGTCGCTACATTCTATAAATATGAGATTAAATACTGAACCTGCAAATTGTAATATCACAGATATTACATTACATCAGTCATCACATATACTTGAAGTCAGTTTTGATAATGGACAAAGCTTTAAACTCCCTTGTGAATACTTACGGGTATATTCACCTTCAGCTGAAGCATTAGGCCATGCTCCAGGGCAAGAAGTGTTACAAACAGGGAAAAAAGACGTTAATATTATAAGCATAAAACCCATAGGTAATTACGGTATAGAACCCAGCTTTACTGATGGCCACAGCAGCGGAATTTATTCTTGGGATATGCTGTATAAATTAGGTTCTGAATACCAATCCCTTTGGGAAATTTATCTAGACAAACTAGAAGTTTCTGGCGCTTCACGCACAGAACAGTAACAAACACGGTAAGATTATGACAAACGAAAATACAACTCATTTTGGCTTTAAACAAGTAGCTACTGACGATAAAGTCAGCATGGTTCGCGGCGTTTTTGATTCTGTTGCTAGTAACTATGATGTTATGAACGACCTGATGTCACTAGGTATTCACCGCATTTGGAAACGCGTTGCCATCCAATTAGCTAATGTTAGAAAAGGCGATAAAATTCTAGATTTAGCGGGTGGTACAGGTGACTTAACTACGCTTTTCGAAAAACGCGTAGGCAAAGAAGGCTCTATTGTTTTAGCTGATATAAACTCAGAAATGTTACGCACAGGCCGTGACCGTTTAATTGACAGAGGCTTAGTGGGTAACATTAGTTATGCTCAAGTAAACGCTGAATGCTTACCTTTTGAAGATAATACTTTTGACTGTGTTTGTATCGCTTTTGGTTTACGTAATGTAACCGATAAAGATGCAGCTCTTCGTTCTATGATGAGAGTGCTAAAACCAGGTGGCAAAGTGATTGTGTTGGAATTTTCACACCCTATCGATAAAGTCACAGAAAAAGTTTATGACTTTTACTCATTTAAACTATTACCTAAAATTGGTAAATTTGTTGCTAAAGACGAAGAAAGCTACCGCTACCTAGCCGAGTCAATTCGTATGCACCCTAAGCAAGACAAATTAAAAGAAATGATGGAAGAAGCTGGTTTAGAGCGTTGTGAATATTTTAATATGAGCCAAGGAATTGTAGCGGTACATAGAGGTTATAAAATATAAACAACAAGCTAATTTGGAAATGAAGCTTTAGAGACTGTGAAAGTATTCTGTTTTTGACCTCCCTCTTTGGAAAAGGGGGATTGAGGGGGATTTTATAAAAAAGCAATATGTTGATATTAAACGTCTTATTTTTATAATAAAATCTCCCCCAACCCCTCTTTTCCAAAGAGGGGAGCTAAAAGCTAATACTTTCACAGTCTCTTAGCCTCGCACTTTTCATGCTAGCGAGGCTAAAGCCTCACTTCCTTATCCTAAAATGATAATGGGATTAGGTGAGGTTTCACCCTCTTCTTTCTAAAGGAGGAGGTTTTTATCAACCTCCCATCAAATGAAACTAAATGATTATTAAACCATTACTAATCAGCACCCTAGAACTTGCATTAAACCAGTACTTATCTTTAGATGAAGATGTCAGTTTATTTCTGACACCTATCGAAGGTAAAGTTATTGCGATAAACATTCAGCCCTTTGACGAAACAATTTATCTTTGCCCCACCAACGATAAAATTCAGGTATTAGAAAACTATTTACCTGAAGTTGATGCAACCATCAGTGGCAGCTTATCAGCCCTTGGCTTTATGGGATTAAGTTCAACCCCTATGCGTTCAATTTTTAGCGGTGAAGTAACAATTGAAGGGGATACAAATACAGCACATAAATTCCAGCAACTTTTTGACAAGCTAGATATAGATTTAGAAGAAAAACTTTCCCAGTTTACTGGCGATATTGTTGCCCATAAAATAGGTAACTTCTTTCGTAGTGGCCAGCAATGGACCTCAGAAAGTGTTGATACCTTAAAGCTCAATACCAAAGAATTTTTACAAGAAGAAACTAAAGACCTACCCGCAGGTCCAGAAGCCGACATTTTATATAATCAGATTGACGAAATTCGCTCTGACTTTGACCGTTTAAGTGCGCGTATTGACCAGCTAAAAATAAAGGAATAAGTTGTGATTCATCCAAAAATATTAATACGTTTAATCCATATTAACTGGGTCATGATGTACCACGGTTTAGATGAACTGGTACTAAAAACACATTTATTCCGCCCTATCCGTTATCTGGCTGTTTTCTCACCCAATTACTGGTTAAGAAAACCCTCAGAACCTCGTGGTGTACGTATTCGTAAAACACTGGAAGATCTTGGTCCTATCTATATTAAATTTGGCCAAGCTTTATCAACACGTAAAGATATACTTCCTGATGATATTGCAGATGAGCTGGTTAAATTACAAGATAAGGTACCTCCTTTTTCTAATGAACTAGCCATAGAAGTTATTGAAGGCCAGTTAGGAGAAAAAGTAACCGAAGCCTTTGCTAAATTTGATGCTACACCATTAGCCTCAGCTTCTGTCGCCCAAGTTCACACAGCCACATTACATACTGGCGAAGAAGTTGTTGTTAAAGTATTAAGGCCTCATATTGAAAAAGGCATTCATTCAGATGTCGGCTTAATGTACGAAGTAGCTAAACTAGCTGAAAAATTCTGGCCAGATGCCAAACGTCTTCGTGCATTAGAAGTCGTCGCTGAATTTGAAAAAACCTTATTGGATGAATTAGATCTAGTAAGAGAAGCAGCCAATGCCGTTAAATTACGTGATAATTTCAAAGATTCTGATGCCCTTTATGTACCAGAAATACATTGGCAATTTACCCGTAAAAAAGTACTGGTTATGGAAAGAATCCATGGCATTCCCGTTGGGGAAATTGATCGCTTAAGGGAAGAAGGTGCTAACTTTAAACTGCTTGCTGAACGCGGAGTAGAAACATTTTTTACTCAGGTTTTTAGAGATAACTTCTTTCATGCCGATATGCACCCTGGCAATATTTTTGTTGATTTACCTGATAAATATATCGCTGTTGACTTCGGTATAGTTGGCACGCTTACACTTTCTGATCAACGTTATTTAGCAGAAAACTTTCTTGCTTTCTTTAACCGTGATTATCGTCGTGTAGCTGATATGCACATAGAATCAGGCTGGGTACCTGCTGATACACGAGTAGAAGACTTTGAATCTGCTATTCGTACAGTTTGTGAGCCTATCTTTGATAAACCATTAAAAGATATCTCTTTCGGCCTATTGTTATTACGTCTATTTCAAACTGCCAGACGCTTTGATATGGTGGTACAGCCTCAATTAATATTACTACAAAAAACACTGTTAAACATTGAAGGTTTAGGCCGTCAGCTATACCCTGATCTTGATTTATGGCAAACCGCTAAACCTTTTCTTGAAAACTGGTTTCATGAGCGTATTGGTCCTAAAGCAAAGATTAAACAAGCTATGAAACAGTTCCCTGAAATTGCCGAACATTTCCCAGAAATGCCTTCCCTGATTTTTAATGCCTTGGATAGTGTAACTCATACTAAACAACAAATTGAGAGTCAAAATAAAGAAATATCGCAATTACGTGAACAAATGGAAAGCAACCATACGGGAACTATTTGGGCTATTTTAACTAGTGCAACTATCGTTAGTTTAGCTGTCTTATTTCAATAACTACTCCCTGTAGAGTGTAACCCCTTACACTCTACAACTCCCCTCGCACTTTTCACTCAAAAAACTTTTAAGGTACCTCTAAATTAGTTCAAGGGGTATCATCACATATGAGCAAAATACATCAGATACAGTTTCAGTTTTTACCTACCGAAGACCGTCTACTGTTAAAAATGAATACCACATCTAATGAAGAGTTTAGTTTTTTACTGACGCGTCGATTTGTATCTTTACTTTATCCAATCTTAAGCAAAATATTAGATAGCAATATAAACAAAACTCTTTCTGACAAAAACAATTCTAATACTGATAAGCCCCCAACTGAACAAATTCGCCAAGAGATAGTTAATCAACAGCAACAAGATGCCATAAAAAATACTGACACCAGCCTTCCATATCAGGATAACGATCTAACGCAACCCTTAGGCACACAACCTATTCTTTTATCTAACATTTCAACCAATGTAACTGATAATAATTTAAAGCTATCTCTTACGCCGAAGGATGGGCAAGGTGTTAGCTTTATTATTGATCAGAACTTAACTCACTTACTGCGAAATTTATTATTAGAGTCTCTTAAATTTGCGGATTGGCAATTAGATTTTAAAACTAACCAAATTTCATCTGACACAGAAAAACTTTCTCAAGCAAATAAACGAGTTTTGCATTAATTTTTTATCAAACTTATTACCAACATCCAACCCTCCACTGCCATTAGATTAAGGGGTTAGCCGTTGGGGCGCAGTGCTTTAGCCTGCTTTCATGGTTAAAAAATGCAGGCTAAAGCACTGCGCCCCATTCTATATTGCTCTTAACTTAATGGCAGTAACCCATCTCTCCCCAGCAATGGGAGGGCAAGAGAAAAACTTGCCTGATTAAGGAGCGAGAATTCAATAATACCCGAGTATATTTACTCACTCGATTCTAGGCAATAACTCTTGAATACCTTTTTGCTCAGATTGCTCCCCATCAAGCACTGGAAAAAGCAGACCGTATGAAACACGCCATTGATTTTGCTGGTCAACTTGTATCGTTGCAGTTTTCTTATTTAAGCGTATAACCTCACCATAAATATCAATCTGTTCCTTATTTTTGAAACCTACTGTATCGCCCACTTTCAAAACTGACCTAGGAATGCCTACTTGATTTTTTTCTGGCCTAATGTCAGTATCCACATCACCTAAGTTAATGTAGTAAAAGGGGATATTCCACCTTTCTCCATCTTTAATATGCTCAACCAAACATAGTGTTTTCTTTGACCGAATAACTATCGCATCAATCTGGCAATTTTGGGTGGAATCAAAATATGAAATTTGCTGCCCCGGCTTTAATTTAACTTTAATGGCTTCTATCCGTTCTGGGTTTAGTAGCTCTTGATAAATAGCCGATTTCAATCGGTGTAAATCAAACAAACTAGCCTCATTCAAAGCCCCTAATATTTCTGTATAATCCATACGATCTTTTTGCCTTTTATAGTGGATAGAAAACCTTTAGGAGCGAGGGTTAAATAATACCCTAAACTAGATTTATAGGATCATCCTATTGCTTTTGGGTTTAATAAAATCCCTGCTCCTTAATGCAAATAGCCATCTTGATTTGTTAATGCACAACACTTTTTATATTTCTTTCCACTGCCACAAGGACAAGGTTCATTTCGACCAATTTTATTAGAGCGTGCCTGCTGGGTATTAGCTAAATATCATTTTACACAAAGTTAATTGCTTTAATACAGGTATTCTTCCGTTGGGCTGAATTGTTAAATCAATAATACAGAGCAGATAAATATGTTTGAATTTATTAAAGTAGAAACCATTACCCATATCGATACTGTTTCCATTCTTGCTAAACAAATATGGAATGCTCATTACCTTTCTATTATCGGTCAAGAACAAATTGACTACATGCTATCCACTTTTCAGAGTAAAGAGGCTATAACCGAACAACTTGCTGGCGATTTTATATACTTCATTATCAAAAAGCATCATCAGCCTGTCGGGTATTTTTCTATTGAGCTTAATAACAAAGCTAATAGTCTTAAAATCAGTAAATTATATATCAATCCCAAAAATCAAAGACAAGGAATTGGCTCTGAAGTGATTGCTTTTATTGAAGCCTCTTACCTTGAAACACTGTGCCACGAGTTATGGCTAACTGTTAATAGGCAAAACACACATGCTATCAATTTTTACCAGAAACTAGGGTTTAAAAAAACGATTGGTATCGTTCAAGACATTGGCAATGGTTTTGTAATGGATGATTACAAAATGGTAAAAAATATCAAAATCAATGGATTTAACCCTAATAGCGACTGATTTTTTTAAAACAGATATCATCTGATTCTGATGATTTTTCCCACCAAGGAAAGACATTAAGTAATAAAATATGTTAAATTCCTTATATAAATAAAGGGAATGGTTGCATAATGATCAAAAATTACAATCTCACACTTCGCACCTCGGAACAGTCGCTAGAGATAACTATTCCCGACGACTTATCTGTACGCCTTGCCCTAGATATTGCCGGAATACGAGTGCGCGCTGCATGTGGTGGAATAGGTACTTGTGGAGCCTGCACTATCCAAACTATCAGTGGTGAGTTTAGCCCACAAACACTTGCTGAATGGCAAAAAATACCAGAACAAGATCGCGAGAAAAATAACCGCCTCGCCTGTCAACTTTACCTTCAAAGTGATGCTGAAGTTTTTTTAGCAAACCCTGCACCAAAATCAAACTGGAAATCCCTCGACCTATCAGATTGGTCTGACTATCCCTATCCTCCATACAATATTGATAAAACGATTTATGCAGTAGCTGTTGATTTAGGTACTACCCATATCCGCTTATCTTTATGGAATAGGCAACAGAACAAACGTATTGCAAGTCGACATGGCAATAATCCACAAGCGGCATTAGGAGAAGACGTATTGACACGCTTGGATGTTCATCAGCAGCGTGATCAAGAACTAGAATCATTAATGCAGATAATACGCTCTGCCATTATTGAAGGTGTTCGAGATATTTTACAGCGAGATATGGGAGAGATAAAATCTATATTAGCCAAAGTAGGCTTAGTTAGTATTGTCGGCAATACAGCTATGCTTGCTCTATTAAGTGGCAAAGATGGTTCTCAGTTATATGACCCTACTAATTGGGAAAAGCCTATAGATTGTACTGCAGATGATATGGACGAGTGGCAATCACAGTGGCAGATGCCGAATGCAAATATTGTTGTTCAAGCACCTTTGGCTGGGTTTATAGGTTCTGATCTTTTAGCGGGCTTAATGGCTATTGATATATGTAGCAGCACTAAACCTGTTTTATTAGCCGACTTTGGCACCAATACAGAAATTGCTTTATGGGATGGCAAGCAAATATGGTTAAGCTCTGTTGCAGGGGGACCAGCCTTTGAAGGTGTGGGTTTAGTCAATGGATTAACCTCGGAATATGGGGCAATTCGCGCGGTACAAAAGACTGCACACGGTTTTACCTTAGATGTTATAGGTGAAGGCGAAGCAAAAGGCTTTTGTGCTTCAGGATTTGTCGATGCTATTGCTCTACTTAGGGAGGAGAATATTATTAAACTGTCGGGGCGATTTGCTGATGATGACCATCGTGCGCAGGGTTATTATTTTGCTGAAAACCATAGGGCAGCCATACTAAAACCAGCTGATATTGATGCATTTCAGAGAGCAAAGGCAGCGACGGCATCAGCTATGCAGTTATTGCTTCAATTAGCAAATATCCCCTTATCTAGCCTTAGTAAGTTATGGGTTTGTGGCGCATTTGGCCAGCATTTAAATATAAAGAATGCCCAAACTGTTGGATTATTACCTACAATAGAATATGAGCATATTGAATTATTTGGTAATGCGGCTTTATCAGGGTGTGAAAAAATGCTTCTCAATCCTGAGAATGAACAATTAAATAAAAAATTACGCGATACATTACAGGTGGTAAATGTATCGCATCATAGCGAATACGATGACTTATTTATCAATCAATTACGCTTAAAACCGTTTGTGGAGGATGCTAATGTTTGAACAGTATGTAAAAGACTATAACGAAGCGATTATCGAAACTGATAAAGAAGCGGCTATAGCTGTTGTTGAAGAAGCGATAAGCAATGGGGTAACACCTGAAGAGGTTGTATTTAAAATTGTTATGCCAGCGGTTGAAGATATGATGCAGCTTGTAATTGACAACTTAGATACTAATTTAGCCCAGCATTTTATGACTGCTCAAATTGCCGCTGAAATAACTGAAAAAATGTTAGCACAGTTTTCTGCACCCCCTGAGATTATTGGTAAAGCGGTTATAGGTAGCTCTTTTGGTGATTTGCACTCACTAGGTAAAAGGATTGTGATGGGTTGCTTAAAATCAATGATGGTTGATGTGATTGATTTAGGCGTTAATATCACTGCTGTCGATTTTGTAGATGCCGCCGTTGAGCATGATGCTCAAGTAATTGCAGTTTCATCTATGATGATGCATACCGCTACAGGCGAAGAAGGAAGCCTGCAAATACGTGAACTATTACATGAACGCGGACTGGAAAAAAAGATTAAGTTAATCGTGGGTGGCTCACCTTTTAGATATGATAAGGAGTTGTACACCAGTGTAGGTGCTGATAATTGGGCACCTGATGGTATTAGTGCAGCAAAAATAATTTGCCAATTAATTCATGAGGTCAAAGCATCATGACACCTTTAGAGATATTAGTCGCAGCACTAACAGGCCAAGCCGCCCCCAGAATTCCTGTATTTTGTAATTTCCTAGACTACGGGCCTGGAGAATTAAATATGACACCTAAGGAATACTTTTCCCGTGGTGAATATATGGCGGAAGGGCAACTTAAATTATTAAAGCGTTATGGTCATGATAATGCATGGTGTATGAGTTATGTAGGTATAGAAGCTGAAATATTAGGCTGTCAGGAAATTTTATTTCCCAAAAAAGGCGCACCTAATGTTAAAGATTTCGTGATTAAAAGCTGGGATGATATTGAAAGATTAACCATACCTGAAGATATTAGCCAGCACCCTCATTGGCAAACAACGGCTGATTGCTTGTCAATATTAAGCCAGGAAATAGGTACGACAAATCCGATCTGCGCTTATGCTTCATCTTCAAACACTTTGCCCATTTTATTAATGGGGATGGAAAAATGGATGGAACTCGTGCTTATGGGGCCTAAAGATTTACGCGAAGAACTCATGCGTAAATGTAGCGATTTTTGTCAGCAACAAGTTAAGGCTTTTCGTAAAGCAGGTGCTCATATTATTTTGTATGCGACCAGCTTCGGCACACCTTATTTTATTTCTAAAAAGATGATTGCCGAGTGGGCGGTGCCTTGGATGAAAAATGATCTACAAGGAGATGCAGGCGGCATTGTCTATTATTGTGGCGGCGCACCCATGAATGAAGTGGTCGATACGGTTATGAAAGAGGTTGGGATTGGTGCTTATTATATTAGTCCATTGGATGACTTGACTGAAGCCAAAAAAATCATTAATAGCAATGGCTTAACCTGTGCGGCTATTGATGATATTAAAATGGTTCATTGGACTGTTGAACAAACACGCGCAGAGGTAAAGCGTCTTATAGAAATAGGAAAAACTGGTGGCCACTTTTTATTCGGTAGTAGCTTGATGCCATTGGAATTGCCTGAAGAAAATATCGTCGCCATGATCGAAGCGGCTTTTGAATATGGACGCCAGTGATGAAAACCATTCCTATTTTTCCTGAGGCTTCAGACCAATTAGTGATGGTAGGTTGCTCTATTTTACGTAAAGAAGTCGATAGTTTGATTAAAAAACATCACTGGCAAATGGAGACACATTATTTAGATGCGGCACTGCATAACTATATAGGTAAGCTATCTACCGAGCTAAATAAAGCATTAGTAGAGGAAGAACAGAAAGGTAAAAACACTTTGGTCTTTTATGGTGCCTGTCATCCTAATATGGATAAAAAAATAGCCAGTCACCACACATGCAGGACTCAGGGGCAAAACTGTATTGTGATGTTATTAGGTTATGAGCATTTTATGAGTGAACTTTCTCAAGGTGCCTTTTTTTTATTGGAAGGTTGGGCGCAAGACTGGGAAAAAGTGCTTAACGACTCGTTTAATGGCAACCTCAGTATTATTCGAGAAATTTTTCATAGTAGTCATAAATATATTCTTGCCTTACGTACGCCTTTTAGTAGCGATTATATTACAGCAGCAGAAAAAGCAGCTGCTTTTGTAGACCTACCTTTACGTTGGCTAGATGTCGATTTACAAGAGCTGGAAGCTGTGATGATTCAGGTGGTTGAAGAAAAAATACAGGCATTACATGCACAGTGATTCCGACTATCAACAGTTACTTGCTAAAAACCAAAAATTGAAGGCAAAGGTACAGCGATTATCTGAAGAAAAGTCCAATTTATTCTTGATTCATCATTTATTGGAGACCTTAAAGCCCAGCGGTGATATTGATCAGCAATTAAAAAACGTCTTAGTTGGTTTAGGACAATGTCTTGGTGGCACTAATATTGAGTTATATTACTATGCACATAATCAACTGAACCATATTGATTTATTTGGCGAAGTTAAAGTACTCAAAGAAATTTCAGACCCATTTGTTAATAAAATATTTGAGAGTAAGAGTTTTATTGAAAAACCGTCCTCAAATACAAATTCTTTTCTTATTGATGCTAAGCAGCTAAACGCATGGGAATGGGGGTTTCCATTGTTAATAAATGAAAAAATGTTGGGGGCAATTAAAGTCTCTAATGCAATGGGCTCAGTGCTGTTGCGTAACCATTTAGCCCCTTTTTTTAGTCATCTTGCACTTATTTTAAACAATCAAATTATTTCTCAGTCAGAAGCCGCGGCTAATAAAGCTAAAAGTGAATTTCTGGCGGTTATGTCTCATGAAATCAGAACACCCATGAATGCTGTTTTAGGCATGGCAGAGTTACTTTTACAGCCCGAACTGAATGATGCAGAACGCTTAAGGTACACCCAAATTATATTAAATTCGGGACGCAGTTTATTGTTGATACTGAATGATATTTTAGATTTATCTAAAATTGAAGCCGGTAAAATCAGTTTAGAGTACAGTACCTTTCATCCCAACAATTTATTAGATGAATTAAAAACACTATTTTCTGCTCAAATGAAACAGAAAAATATACAGATAACCGTCAACAATACCCTTGATCCTAAGCAGTATTATTTGGCTGATATAGAGCGGCTTAAACAGATGCTGTCAAACCTAGTCAACAATGCTGTTAAATTTACTAGCGAAGGCTTTATAAAAATAGGTGTCAAAGAAATTCAGCATAGCCAGCATCATGCAATATTAAAATTTTATGTACAAGATACCGGCATAGGTATTTCAAAAGATAAGCAAGCACTGTTATTTAAAGCCTTTTCGCAGACAGATAGTAGTATTTCACGCGAGTATGGCGGCACAGGTTTAGGCTTATCCATCGTGTTGCAATTATCCAAATTAATGAATGGCGAGGTCGGGTGTGAAAGTAATGCAGGAGAAGGCGCGTACTTTTGGTTTCAGGTTAAACTTGAAAAATCGAGCTATACTGTAAATATTGATAATAAGACTGATTCAGAATTACTGCTTGAGCCAGTCTTACCCGAATCTTTAATTTTTATAAGCCAGCAAGAGCAACAAAAAGTAATGTTTTTAATCCATAAGCTAGATCAGCTATTGGCAGATAATATGTTTGATGCTGTAGATTGCTACAAAGAGTTACAAGCATTGCTTCAGGATAAAAGTATCAGTAAATCATTAGCTGTACTTGAATCCTTAATTAACAAAATGGATTTTGAACAAGCACAAGATTATTTACACAAACTGGCTATTCCTCAAATTATAGACATAAAGCTACAAGATGAATAAATCACGCTTTAAAATCCTTATTATTGATGATACGCCTGCCAATTTGCAGTTATTAGGGCAAGTTTTAAACCAGGATTATATTATTCAAATTGCGACCTCAGGTAAAAAAGGACTGGCGATTGCGGCTAACGACCAACCTGATTTGATTTTGTTAGATATTATGATGCCAGAAATGGATGGCTTCGAGGTCTGCGAACGCTTAAAGCAAGACAACAAACTAGCTCATATCCCCGTTATTTTTATCACCGCACTTAATGATGCTGCAACCGAAGTCAAATGCCTTTCGGTTGGTGCCGTAGATTTTATTAATAAACCAATCAACATCAAGCTAGCACGTTTACGTATTGATAATTTCATGGAACGTGAGCGGTTACGTCGTGAAACCCTTATTAAGGAACAAATTAAACTAGCGGCGAATGTTTTTAATTATTCTCATGATGGTATTTTATTTTCTGATGCGGAAAATAAAATCATAAAAACCAATGCTGCATTTACAAAGATTACTGGATATTTACCAAATGAAGCTGTGGGTAAAAATCCTCGATTTTTGCAGTCAGGAAAACAAAATCAAGCATTCTACAAAACCATGTGGGAACAATTGCTAGAACATGAGCATTGGGATGGCGAACTTTGCAATAAACATAAAGATGGCCACTTGTTTATTATCCATACCAGTATTCTTATCATCAAAGGTCCTGCCGGTAATGTACAAAATTATTTAGCTATATTTTCTGATATTACTTTACGCAAAACACATGAGGAAGAATTAAAAAAAATAGCTTATTTTGATGAGTTGACTGGATTACCCAATCGTACATTATTGAATGATCGTATGGATCAAGGGATTCAACAAACATTGCGCCGTAATAATACGATGGCATTTTGTTTTTTAGATTTGGATGGCTTTAAACCAGTTAATGATTCTTATGGGCATGCCGTAGGTGATAATTTATTACAGCAAGTGAGCGAAAGAGTTGTACATTGTTTGCGTAAGATTGATACCTTGTCACGCGTCGGTGGCGATGAGTTTGTTATCTTGTTGCTAGACCAAAAATCAGAGGATGAATATATAGCAACAGTTGATCGTGTTTTGCAGGTTATAGAGAAGCCTTTCATTATCGAGGGGCACTCAATTAGTATTTCTGTCAGTATCGGGGTTACTTTGTTCCCTCAAAACAATAGTGATCCCGATACTTTGCTTCGTCATGCAGATCAGGCTATGTATAACGCAAAATTACAAGGCAAAAACCAATATAGTTTGTTTGATGATCAACAAAGTCGTGAATACTCCAAAGAGAGTCAGTTATTAAATGAAATTAAATTTGCACTGATCAATAAAGAGTTTGTTTTACATTATCAGCCTAAAGTTAATTTACAGACTAGAAAGGTCATAGGTGTTGAAGCATTAATACGTTGGGAGCATCCTGAGCGAGGCTTATTATCTCCGGCAGATTTTCTGCCTGTTATTGAGAACACTCATTGGATGATAAAAGTGAGTGATTGTGTTATTGATACAGCTTTGAAGCAACTGAGTGAGTGGCATCAAGCCGATATAAAAATTACCGTCAGTGTTAATGTTGCGCCTTGCGACTTGACACAAGGTGATTTTGTTGAAAAATTACGCAGTCATTTAGATAATTATCCTGATCTAAAACCAAAGTACTTGGAACTGGAAATTTTAGAAACCACAGCATTGAATGATATCGATAATGTCTGCAACATTATGCAGTCTTGCATTGAATTGGGTGTTAGCTTTTCGCTTGATGATTTTGGTACGGGTTACTCTTCATTAACTTATTTAAAAAGGTTACCAGCTAAAGCCTTAAAAATAGATCAAACCTTTATTCGTGATATGTTGGTTGATGAAGAAGACTTAGCTATTGTTATTGGAACTCTCGGATTAGCAAAAGCATTTCACCTTGAAGTGATAGCCGAAGGTGTTGAAACACCTGAACACGGTGATAAATTAATTGAATTAGGCTGTAACTTGGCACAAGGATATGGAATTGCACGACCTATGCCAGCACATAAAATTAATGATTGGTTACAGCAATGGGAAGTTGATGAAAAGTAATTTCTAATAAGCTACCTCATTACCCATGCGTTTCAGAAAAATTCATACGGTACACGGCTTTTTCTTAGCCCTCCCATAAGTTCTGGCAATATTATTGGCTATGTCACCGTTAAGTGTTGAAAAATTGAAGTGGCTCTTAAAAGCCCTCTCCTGCTGGAGAGAGCTTAAGAGCTAACAAAATCCACACTTAACGGTGACTTAGCCTTAATCATCACTGAAAACTTTATGCGAAGGCAGCGACACAGACCCATCTTTTCAGCAAGACACTTACTGCACGCCATACTCTTTCAGCAATGCATTAAACTCAGTAATGGCTAAGGGCTTGCTAAATAGATACCCTTGATAGTGTGTACAACCTTCAGCCAACAAACATTGTTGTTGCTCTTTAGTCTCAACACCTTCGGAAATAACAGTGAGTCCCAAACTGTGCGCCATTGCGATAATGGTACGAACAATCACTTGGTCATTACTATTGCTGACAAGATCATCGACAAAGGATTTATCAATCTTAAGTTGGTCTAGAGGTAACTGCTTAAGATATTGTAACGACGAATAGCCCGTACCAAAGTCATCTAATGAAAATTGAATACCCATATCAGATAATGCCTTCATTTTTCCAATAGTGTCTTCAACATCATCTAGCAATAGACTTTCTGTCAGCTCCAATTTAAGGAGAGCAGGATTGATCTCATGCTGCCTGATTGCCATAGTCACTTGTGTGACAAAATCTACCTGACGAAATTGCTTAGCACTGACATTAACAGACAATGTTAGATTACAAGTTGCTTTATCGTGTTTCCAAACTTGTAATTGAGCACAACCGCTATCAAGTACCCATTGACCTATTGCTAAAATAGTTTGGCTTTGTTCTGCAATGGGAATAAAGTCCAGTGGTGATACTATTCCTCGCTCAGGGTGTTGCCAACGGATTAAGGCCTCTGCACCTACGGGGTTTTGTGAATTATCAACCTGTACTTGATAATACAACTGAAACTGTTGTTGCTCTATCGCTTCTACTAATGCTTTTTCAAGTTCTGCCCGTACGGTGATACTTTCCTGCATCTGTGGATCAAAAAAGCGAAGTGCATTCCGTCCATCATCTTTAGCCTGATAAAGGGCAATGTCAGCTTGCTTTAATAACGCTTCTACTTCAGCTTTGTGACCATCAAACAGCGTAATACCAATACTCGTGCTACAGGTGTAATGGTGACTCGCAAGTTGATAATGCCTGCTGATGGAAGACAAAACCTTATTGGCAATATCTTCTGTCTGTGTCGCGGCTTCAATTGACTGAGCACTTAACCCTTCTAAGAGTACAACAAATTCATCACCACCAAAACGAGAGACCGTATCATCTTCACGTACACATTCCGTAAGGCGCTCAGCAATTTGCTGTAGCAATAAGTCGCCCATATCATGCCCTAAGGTATCATTAAGTGTTTTAAAGTGATCAAGATCAAGAAACAGTAATGCACCTTTTTTACCGCTACGTGCACTTGCCGCCATCGCATGATGAATTCGATCAACCATAAGTCGACGATTAGGTAGATGAGTAAGGGGATCGTAATAAGCTAAGTCTTCAATTTCTTGTTCAGCTTGCTTTCTCAAGGTAATATCAGTAATTGTACCCACATAGTTAGTCACAATACCGGCTGAGTTTTTTACCGCTGTAATAGTAAGTTTCTCTGGATACTCTTCACTATTTTTACGTTTATTCCAAACTTCACCTTCCCAGTAATCTGTAGTGTTTATTGCTTTCCACATCGCCTCATAAAATAGTGCATCATGGCGACCTGAAGACAGCATACTAGGGTTGTTACCGATAGCCTCTTCTTCCTTATAGCCTGTAATTATTGTAAATGCCTTATTGACTCGAATAATGACATTATCAGCGTCAGAAACCATCATACCTTCTTGAGATTCAAAAGCTGTGGCAGCAATACGCAGGTCATGTTCAGCATGTTTTTGTTTGCTTATGTCAATGTTAGTGCCAAGCATTCGTATAGGTACGTCATCCTTGTCCCGAAACACTTTTGCTACGGCTTTAATATCGTGAATCTCGCCATTCGGCCAAATGACCCGAAATTCAGTGTCAAAAGGTTTTTTGCCAGAAATAGCATCCTGAAGCTCTTCTTTAGAACGCTCACGATCATCGGGGTGTAACGATTTATTCCAAGCATCCAGAGCACCAGAAAAGTCCTCTTGCTGCATATTGTAAAGCGAAAACATAGAGTCGTCCCACACCAATTCCAAAGTCTGTGGATTCAAATCCCATACACCAACCCCATTATGAGAAGCAGCTAAAGCTAACCGTTCTTCTTTGTCTTTTAATAATGTTTCTAATTTTTTTCTATCTGTAATATCACGAGCGATACCCAGCACCCCAACAAGTAACTCCTCAGCATCAAAAATAGGTGTTTTAATGGTTTCGAACAACCCTTGACAACCTTCTTTAGCAAAAGTTAATTTTTCTTCGTTGATACGAGGCTTATTAGTTAACATAACTAGCCTGTCATGCTCTCGAAAAAAATCAGCCTGCTCTTTATCTACAAAATCGTAATCGGTCTTGCCGACAATATTCGCTTCTTTAGCGCCAAAAAGTTTCTCAAACGCAGGGTTGCAAGAAAGATAAATACCCTCCTTATCTTTTAGCCATACCAGATCTGGAATAGCATTTACTAGTGTACTAAGTTGAGATTTATTTTTTCTAAGTAATTGCTCGCTTTGTTTACGCGCTTTAATTTGTTTCTGCAAAGTACGGTTCCAATACAGAACAAGACTAAGCAGTAGTAATAATCCAATCGCAACCTGAATGGCAATACGATAATCAACTTGTAATGTAAGCTCGACTTTTCCCCATTCGTCAAAAATCTGTTTTTTCTGTTGTTTTGTAATAGCGTCCAAAGCACGGTTAAGCAGAGGAATAAGTACCGGTGCATATTCTTTTTTTACCCCCAAAGCGAGGTCGTTTGAAAATTCAGTTTTACCAACGATTCTGATATTTTGAATCGCTGAATTTGCAATTACATACGATGTCTGGGCTAAAGTTGAGAGTAGTACATCGACCTTTCCAGAAGAAACGGCTTCTAAACCTTGTTGCAAATTATCTACCCAGTGGTAATCCAGTTCTGGGTATGCATCAGTAATGTATCCAATGTAACCATAACCCTTAATCAACGCGATTTTTTTGTCAGCAATCTGCGCAATGTTATTTACATACGCTTGCTTATCATTCATAACAATAATGATGGGGCTGGAAAGGTAAGGCTTGGTAAATGCCATTATGTCGCTTAATGAGGAGTCAACCGTTTCTGAGATAATATCAATTTTTCCATCGCGTACCTTTTCTACAGATTCTTGCCAAGTTTTGCTTGCTACGATATTGAATTTAATCCCTGAATGTTTCTCAATTAATTTAAGGTGGTCAGCCACAATGCCGATATATTCTCCCTTATCATCAAATGCTTCATAGGGAAGCCAATCAGGGTCGCCCGTAAATTTGAGGTTATGATGTTCATGTAACCATATTTGTTCTTGGGGAGTGAGTGTGATGCGACGAACACCGTCATCGGACTGAATAAAAGAACGTATATCACTTATGCTTAGCTTCTTAGTTTTATATAATTGAGCATAAACATCAGCAGTGCGTAATAATCGACTGGCTTTTATTTCTCCTAATAGAGTTGTGCCAGCAGAGATAAGTTTGGCTATCTCTTTAGCTTCATAACGTAGGCCATTAAGACTGAGTTTGCTGTTATATTTATTATGAATAAGTTGTACTAACTCTTCTTGATGTACAAGTGCATAGTGCCAACCTTTAATCGTTGCCCGCTTAAAGCGCCTGACTCGCTCAGGGTGATCTATTGTTTCTTGTGTGCTGGCAAAGAGAATATCGCCATAAAAATCCACACCATAATCTTGTGGATTGATGATGTTAATCTCGACACCATGCTCCTGATAATAGAACGGAGCATTGGTTGAATACGCGGAGATAACGTCAACCTCATCACCGATAAGCGAACCGTTATCATAAGTGTGTTTAACAGAAATATAATCATTTTCCCTCAATCCAGCACCGAGAAAGAATGCTCTTAAAGGTGCATATGCCTCAAATTCTTCCAGCATGATGCGTTTACCTTTCATTTCGAAAGGGTTAGTGATGAGAGAAGATTTTTTTGAGATAAAAACAAGTGGACTGTGTTGGAAGATAGCGGCTAAAGCTTTTATCTGCGTGCCTTTGGAAAATTCTAAAACAATACTCGAATCACTAACGCCATATTGCGTTTTTCCAGACATGACTTGTTTAATAGGGTCAATATCTGCAGTACGCTCTATAAATTCAACATCTAAGCCAGCATCAGCATAATAACCTTGTTCTTTAGCCGCATAATAACCTGCAAATTGGAACTGATGTGTCCATTTGAGTTGCAGGCTAACTTTTTCTGGTGTATTGGAGACTAATGACCATGCAGGAGACGCACTGATGCTAATGAATATCGTCAAATAGAGAAGCGTAAATGGCTTTAGAGTCATGTATATCGTAAGAATTAGCGAATAACAAGAATATATCATTATAAAACAAAATGGCCAGACTTAATTGAAAGCTTAAGACCAAGAACAACCGTGGCTAGAAGGCTATTCCAGCTCTGTTTATATGTGTTTGATGCGATTACGACTAAAGCTGTCTATAGAAAATCTACTGTAGTGAAGAGTATATGATCAACTACGTTGAAATACTTTCGATTCATCTTCCCATTGCAGCAACCAATCTTTAATTTCATTTGCAGGCATAGGGTGTGAAATGCCATAACCTTGTGCTAATTCACAGCCTATTTCTAATAGCTTTTTGCCATGAGCTACTGTTTCAACACCTTCTGCAATTACTTCCCGGTGAAATGCTTTAGCTAAGCCAATAGTAGCAACAATAATGGCCATATCATCTGAATCTACTAACATATCGCGTATAAATGACTGGTCAATTTTCAATGTTTTTGCTGGTAGATTTTTTAAGTAAGTTAATGATGAATAACCTGTGCCAAAATCATCTAAAGAAAAGTTGACACCCAACTCCATACAAGACTTCATTATTTCGCTTACCCGCAATACATCATCTAAAACAGCCGTTTCTAAAACTTCCAACTCTAAACATTCAGCAGCTATATTAGGATAGGTATTAAGGTGGTCTTGTAATTTTCTAACAAAATCTTTTTGTATTAGATGACAAGGAGCTATATTGACACTGATAGCGAGTTTACTATTTACTTCCTGTAACTGGTTTAACTGTTTCATTGCTGAAGCAATAACCCAATCACTCAGCTCTATCATTAAGTCGCTATTCTCAATGATAGGTAAAAATTCAGCGGGAGCTAATAAACCTTTTTGCGGATGTTGCCAGCGAATGAGCGCTTCAAACCCTTGGACATTTCCATTGCTTAAGTTCACTTTGGGCTGATAGTACAAAACAAATTCGTTGTTACTGATAGCCTGTTTAATTTGTGAAAGTGATTGCTCATGTTCATACAGATCATGATCTAGTTTAGCATCAAATAAAAAATATTGATTTTTACCTTTTTGCTTGGCGGTATACATCGCTTGATCAGCATGTCGTAATAAAATCTCAGAATCATTATCATTTTGTGGAAACAGTGTTACTCCAATACTTGCTGAAATATTAATGGAGTTGTTATCAATCACAAAAGGTTGCTGTAGGATATTTAAAATACGTTCGACAGAAACAGAGTATTCATCCTCAGCATTTAAATCCAGAAGCAATATCACAAACTCATCGCCACCAATACGAGACAGCGTATCAACTTTACGCAAACATCTGGCAATACGCTGGGTGACTTCAATTAATAATTTATCCCCCACTTCATGCCCAAACTGGTCGTTGACTTGTTTAAACCCATCCAGATCTAAAAAGCAAAGCGCCATGATTGTATTATTGCGTTGTGTTTGTGCAATAGCTTGCGTTAATCGGTCTGACAACAAAGTGCGGTTTGGAATCCCCGTCAGTTCATCGAAATAGGCAATCCTTTTTAAGGCTTCATCATGCGTTTTTCGCAAGGTAATATCAGAAAAAATGGCGACAAAATGATCAATATCCCCTGCTGCATTCCTGATTATTGCAATACTGCTTTGTACTGCAAATAAGTGGCCTTTTTTATGCTTATTCCAAAACTCACCACTCCAGTTATTATGCTTAAGCAAATAATCCCACATTCCTTGATAAAACTTATCTGACTGTTGTCCTGATTGTAATATTTTGGGGTCTTTACCTATCACATCGCTGATTTGATAGCCTGTAATCCGTGTAAATGAACGATTGATATCGATAATCTGGTTATCTGAATTTGTAATAGCAATACCGTCATGAGAATAGTTAAATACACTAGCGGCAAGACGTTGCTGTTGCTCTTTAATAACAAGTTCTTTACGCAAAGCTTCACGTTCTAATAAATTATCAATACGAAGGCGGGCAATTTCAATTTTGAATGGTTTTTGTATAAAGTCAGCGGCACCCAGAGCTAGGCTTTGTAACTCTGTCTCTGTATCGCTTAAAGCGGTAATAAAAATAATGGGTATATTTTTTAAAATATCATCTGATTTTAATTGCTTACAGACTTCATTGCCATCCATTCCCGGCATCATAATATCTAACAAAATCAAGTCGGGTGGGTCTTGGTGGGCAAGTTGCAGTCCCCTCTCCCCCGAAGTGGCTATTTGTATGATGTACTTTTGCTCTAATACCTCCCCTAACAACTGTATATTGCTAGGGGTGTCGTCGATAATTAAAATCTTTAAGCGAGTGCTATTCATTTTTTTCAAACTCGGCTTCTATTTTTTCTGATAAGGCCTGTGTCAGTATATACTCTCGCGCTTCTTCAAAACACATATTACTAATTAATTCACCCAGCCTATTGAGTTGCTCAGATAAACGACTGTGATTAAGTAATTGCTGTAGTTTTTTAAAGTGGCGAATAGAACTAAACATATTATCAGCTAAAAGCGCATCTAATTCTTGAAATAGTTGCCTGATGATTTGTTGTTCTTGAAGCGTGTAATTTAATCTTGATCCAGTCTGTTCTTCAGGCTTTTCTTTTAATACTGCGTCTAATGTATTTGATGCTTTGTCAGGTTCCTGTAATGATTTTTTAAATTTTTCAGCTATTTCAACAGTCACTTGAAACCAGAAACGCGACCCTTGCTCAGAAGAACTTTCACAACCAGTTTCCCCATCCATCAATTGACTTAACTCGTGGACGATTGATAACCCTAAGCCAGTCCCTCCAAAGTTTCGAGTTTTACTACTATCAACCTGAGAGAACGGTTTAAAGAGTAACTCTTGCTTAGTTTTATCAATACCTATACCACTATCTTGTACTGAAAACTCTAATACAGCCTTATTGTTGCTTCGGCTAACCTCATTCACGGTAACCTTAACCCAGCCATGTTCAGTAAATTTAATTGCGTTAGTAATTAAATTGGATAGCATTTGTCTTAAACGCTGATGATCTGCAATATATCGCTGGTCATCTTTAATTAAGCAAGCAACTTTGAGTTGTATTTTTTTTTGTTTTGCCGAATCGTTAAACAGTACTTCAATATCTTTAATTAAATCACAAGGGCTAAAATTAGCAGGGCTTAATGTCAATTTACCTGCTTCAATTTTAGAAACATCTAAAATATCGTTAAGTAAATTCAGTAAGCTATCTCCTGATTTTAATATAGTTCCTGTATGTTTTTTCCGCTCAGTATCAGTTACCTTTTCAGCCATCAGTAACTGTGCATTTCCAAGTATGGCGTTCATAGGGGTTTTAATTTCATGTGACATAATCGCAAGAAATTTACTTTTTGTATCATTAGCCACTTCTGCTGCTTTAGTCGCTAATTGATTATTTAAAATTAAAGCTAAATGTCGAAAAAAAGGGATTAGATAAGCTCGCATTTGTGCAGAACCCAGCATGTTTGAAATTTTAATAGCCCCAATAATCTGTTCGTTAATGACAAGAGGAATAACCCAGTCCCAAGCCATAGTGGTTATTGTATTATGAAGCCCTGTAGTCGCTAAGGATGCGGTTCGTTCAATGAAGTTTTTATGTACAAAAATCTCTTCAATTAATGGATCTTCAATTTTTTTTAAAACAGTTCTTTGTCCAAATAAGTTCGCGTAATGTAAGCTGTTTCCTTCCCAATAGTAGACCTCAATACCCGTGCCACCGACACACTCGGCCAAACCAGTCATTAAGTTCTCTAGCATGCTATCAATGCCAACATCAGTTAATATTAACACCTCCATTAGGTGATGAATCAAAGACAAATTAGCCTTTTCTTCAGATAAATGACGCATTCGAGCTTTGAGTTTCTGGTTTTTCTCTTGTAACTGAATTATGTCAGTTTCTTCGCTCATTTTTCTAGAGTATCAAGTTTCTCTTGAATAGCATCAGCCATGACTGTTTCTAGTTCTTGTAAATCAACATCAAGCCAGTGCAAAGGTAAATCAATAAACGCCGCTGCTTTTTCTGCAGCTTCAGTAAAGTCATCACTACAAGGTGTCCGCAGTGCCAAAATATATTTATGACTGCTGTGAAAAATTTCCCGTATGACTGTCAGGTTGTTTCCAAAACATTCTGTAATCATTGGTTCCCAGGTTAAAGCCCAGTCTTCTAATAAAAAATAGGCACCTTTTGAAAGTTCTTGCATAAAATGTTCATAACCAAGCAACATAACGATGCAGTTCTGACCATGAGTCCGACAGGTTGCGTGATCTTCTAGTAGGTTATCCATTGTTGGATGACAACTACCATAAAAAACCACCGTCTCTTTTCCCTTGTCATGCTCCTTATCTAAGGCGTCATTGAGTTCAGTAGATAAACGATTAAGATAATTATGCAAGGCAGAATTTAGATAATGAGTTTCAATATGCCAGTTATTTTTTTTGATTAAAAAATCGACTTCCTTATGTAAAATTGAACAACCAACCAGTACTAAGTTATCGGTCTTTTCCTCGATGATCGGAATAATTTTCATGTGTTTCTCCCATATTCAAACGCGGCGTCTAACATGGCAATAATATTTTCTTCGGGGATATCGAGCGGCATGAAACCTGTACCAAATAAAAAATGCCCGCCAGGTTTGCCTATTTCCATAATACGTTTTACTTCGTCACGGGTTTGTTGTTCTGTCCAATGAATCATTTTTATATCATCAAGCACACCACTGGTTAAGCCTTTTCCATTAATAAGGCGCTTGGATTCCTTTAAATCATCCAAAGGTGCTGGCGCAGGATAAAATATATTAACCTTTAATTTTTCAATGACCAGTTCAGTGACTGTATTAACAGGAGCCATGCCACAGTAGTAGACAATACTATCGGTGCCATCTTTTAAATCCTGTTGCATCCAAGGAATACTCCAATCTACAATCCATTTTTTGGGAATAAAATAAGTGGAACCAAAAGGATTTGCGTAGATAATCACATTGGCACCTGCAGCGCGATATGCCTTGATTTGTTGTTGCACAAAATGACTACATTTTTTAACCAGCTCATCACGTAAGTCGACAGGCCCTGTTAACACTAATTCTATCCATTTATCCATACCCATTAGAATGGCTGGTAATGTAGTTGACCCCGTCACGTAAGCACACACGGGGTTTGTCGTACCTACCTCACTTCGCAATATTTTTAAACAATCATCCATCACTTGCCAGTGAGGATGCTGAGTCACATCCTCAGGAATTTCAAAAGTGGCAATATCATCCCAGCTTTTAATCACAAAATCAGCAACATTGGGCACGCCATTATTAGCAAATAAAATCTCTTTACAGCCTAATAATTGCGCTTCTTTTCCCACATAATGGGCACTCCAAACATTGTCGTGACCATAATATTTAAGCATTTTTAATTGCGCTTCAGCAACATATTCACCGTTAGAAAAATATTGTTCTGGTGACATGTTTAATTTTTTTGCCCCTTGATCGAGCAGGTTACAAAAGACGGGGACTCTTGGGCTAGCTTGCCCTGAGATAGTTGCGGATAATATTTCTAAAGGTGTCATCAGGTTTTCCCCTCAAGAATGACTTGACGGATAATTTTTGCTGCGGTTACACCATCTGCGGCCCAAGTATCAGCACCTACTTTTTTGTACAACTCATGGTCAAAACGGTAAGGAGCTCCTCCGACGACCAGTTTTATTTTATCTTCCAGATTACGTTCTTTTAACAAGGCACGTACTTTTAAACTGCCATCTTCCCCTGTTGCGGTATGAACCATCATTGATGATATAGCAATAACCTGGGCATCTTGTTCAACAGCAGCATCAACAAAAGCCTCTGCTTTGACATTAACACCTAAGTCAATCACATCAACCATCATTGATTTTAAACAGCCCATCACAATACGTTTGCCCAAAGAATGTAAATCACCATACGAAGTACCTATAATGACTCGCCCTATTACTTCGGGAGGGACTTCAAATTTAGTTAACATTTGCTCTGTAACTTCTGCGGCAATTTGTGCCGTCATAAAATGTTGAGCTAAATTAGTATCAGCATTGATAACAATCTCTGCCATCATTTCTTCTATCGATGGAATGACTATTTCAAAAACAACTTGTTCAGGCGTAACGCCTTGCTGAAGCGCAGATTCAACGACTTCAAGCGCAGCCTCTTTATCAATGTCAAAAACAGCTTCGTTATACTCTTTGATATAGGCTTCAAACATTATTTATTTCCTACCAAGGGGGGTAATCACAAGTGCTTAATTCGAGAAGCAACCATACTAGGTAACAAGCCAGTAAACGGTGCATTATGCAGGATTAAGTGTTGTCAAAAAATACCACAAAATTATAATTCACTTGAATTTAACATGGAAATATGGGCAAAAACAAGTAGCTGCTTTCGCCCATTGAAAAGTATCCATATCCTTTACTTTAATAATAGTATAAGGACTGTCTTTATCCTAGCTATATAAGCTACTGGTTTTTAACAATATTGGTGAAAAACCAAGTTTATATGGGGGCTTTGGTCGCTTCCAAAGGTGTTTCATGAGAGTGCGACCAAATATCTTTCAAATTATTTAGACTGGGTATAGAGAGTGGGTGAGTATTTAAAAACCTTACGCATGAAATGCCATTGAACCCTGCTCTCGATGAGTTATACCAATCTCAATAAGTTCATCTGTTATTCCTTCGCTTGCTGGAGAAGGCTAGGATGTTGGTAAGTAAAGCAATGCAGGAGCAATTGCCGAGGAGGTTAAAATAAAAACTTATTGTGATTGGTGTTACTGTATTAATCAGCACATTGTTATCACATTATTTTGACTCTAATCTTTATCATATAAAGCAGCAATCTTAGTATTAACACCTTTTAATATTTTAATTAGCTTCTTAATAGTTTCCTGTTGCCTATCTTGCACTTCAGCTAGCTCTTCTACTTTTTGTTCTGATTCCGATAATTGCTGCTCTAGTTTAATTACCTGCTGTTGCAATTCCTCATTTTTTTCTGAAACACGTTGAAGCTCATTTTGAATATTATTTTTTAAATGATCAGCTTTTATTACCAACTTGTCCATTTGTGTCTGTATCTCAGTTTCAAGCTCAGATACTTCAGTTTCTAATGCATCTAAAGACTCTGAACGAACTGTTTCTTCAATCGGCTCTGCTGTATCAGTTATGTTATTTTCGTCCTCTTCTAGCAAGTCTGTTTCAGCTTGTAGGTCTTCATCACTTTCTAATTCAGTGTCTATTGATTCATCAGGCTCAGGATCGAGGTCTAATTCTGGCTCTTCTAGGGACTCACTAATATCTCCCTGATCTAACACCTCATCTTCAGGTATATCTTCTAGTTCGCTTGTTTCATTTAATTCTGCTTCGACAGTTTCTTCAGGTTGATCATCAGGTTCGCTTTGCACAGCTATTTCTTCAACTTCCTCATCAATGACTTCCGCATCAGCTTCAGTTGTTTCCACAAGCTCATCCACTATTTCTGGCTCCGAGTCTGCAACATTAGAAGTTTCCTCCATCATTTCCTCTGCAGCGATATCAAGACTTGAGTTAACCAATTCTTCAATACTATCTACATTACTATTTTTGATTTCATTACTCATTTGAGTATTCTCCTAAGTATTCTTTAGCTAACTTAATACATCGACCTACTTTTGTAAAACTTTAGACGTTGAAGAAACACTAGCTATTGGTAAATAGGCTGACTTCAATTTATTGAGGGTATTTTTTTTTGGGAGGGGGCAGCAGAAGCACAATGCCATTAAGTAAGCTGATTAAATTGTTTGGGGCGCAGTGCTTTAGAGGCTGTGAAAGTATTCCGTTTTTGACCTCCCTCTTTGGAAAAGGGGGATAGAGGGGGATTTTATAAAAACACAACACATTGATATTAAACGTCTTATTTTTATAATAAAATCTCCCCCCACCCCCTCTTTTCCAAAGAGGGGGGCTAAAAGCTAATACTTTCACAGCTTCTTTAGCCAACTTCTTGTTAAACATTGCATGCTAAAGCACTGCGCCCCAACGGCTAATTCCTTAATTTAATGGCAATGAGGTAGCAACAGGGATAACTAAAGCGGCCTAATAACTGTACAGTTCATCAAAAATTAGGCATAAAAAAAGGGTCATTGCCTTTCGACAACAACCCTTTTTTATCAGAAATGGTTTTAAAAACCCATTCTGAAAAACGATTAACGTTTTGAGTACTGAGGACGTTTTCTCGCTTTGTGTAGACCGACTTTTTTACGCTCTACAACACGTGCATCACGAGTTACATAACCCGCTGCTCTTAATGCTGGACGTAATTCTTCGTCAAAATCCATTAATGCTCTTGTCACACCGTGACGGATAGCACCAGCTTGACCAGAAGGTCCACCACCTTTAACAACAACATTAACGTCGAAGTCTGCAGTTTTCTCTAGAAGTTCTAATGGTTGTTTTGCAACCATTTGGTCAGTTCTACGACCAAAGTATTCTTCTATTGATTGGCTGTTAATAGTAAATTTTCCTGTACCAGTTACTGCGTAAACACGTGCTACTGCACTTTTACGACGTCCTGTTCCATAATATTGAGCTGCCATAATTTATCCTATAATTCCAATACTTTAGGCTGTTGTGCTTGATGATCGTGAGAAGGTCCTGCATAAACTTTCAATTTCTTGAACATTGCACGGCCTAATGGGTTTCTAGGTAACATACCTTCAACCGCTTTATTGATAATACGATCTGGGAAAGTCTTTCTTAGCTTACCTAAGGTAACAGACTTTAAACTACCAACATACCCAGTATGGTGGTGATATATTTTATCGTTTTCTTTGTTGCCTGTTACACCAATTTTTTCTGCGTTAACTACTATGATGTAATCACCAGTGTCAACGTGTGGTGTATATTCTGGTTTATGTTTACCGCGAAGACGTCGTGCAATTTCAGTAGCAAGGCGACCCAATGTCTGTCCTTCTGCATCAATTACGTACCAATCGCGCTTAACTTCTGCTGGCTTTGCACTAAATGTTTTCATCATCGTTTACTTAGTAAATGTTAAGGCTTGTATAAAGAGCGAGAATTTTACTGTATATACCTATTCTTTTCAAGCTTATTTATAATTTAATATTCAAAGCGTGTAGCTTTCTATATAAATGAGTTCGCTCCATTCCGATGGCCGCCGCTAATTTAGCCACACTGCCACCATTTTTCTCAAAATGATATTCTAAATAACATTTTTCAAAATGTTCCCTCGCTTCTTTCAACGGCAAACTAAAGAACTCCGGAATACTCGAATTTAACGCAGGTTCGTCTGCAATAGAACCTAATGCAGTTTTAACCTCATCCATTTCAATATCATCACCAGCACCTAAAATCATTAGTCGCTGAACTAAACTTCTTAACTCTCTTACATTGCCAGGCCAACTATAATTACGTAAATAGTTCTGTGATGCCATTGAAAACTTTCTAAAAGGTAGCTTTTCAGTATTTACAAAATAGTCCACATAATAACTTAACAAGCTAGGAACATCCTCTCCATGCTCTCTTAGTGATGTAATATTAAGTGATACTTCATTAAGTAAGAAATATAAATCCTGTCTAAAGCGCCCAGCATTAACCTCTTCATCTAAAGCAACGCGTGTTGACACAACAACTCTTACATCCACTCGAACAGTTTCACTTCCCCCCACTCTTAAGAATGAGCTAGATTCTAGCGCACTTAATAAGCGCGCCTGAGTTTCCATATCCATCCCGGCGATTTCCCCCAGAAATAAGGTTCCACCATGTGCCTGTTCTAATAATCCTTGATAAACTTTCCCCTTCTCTTCTTTACCAAAAAACTCCACAGCTGAGTTTTCAGGAGAAATACTTCCCACAGCCACGTCAACAAAAGGACCTTCACTTCTTGCCGTATGATGATGTAAGTATCGTGCAAACAACTCCTTACCAACTCCAGCCTCACCTACTAACAATAACCTTGCATTATGCTGAGCTAGTCGCCTCAATTGTTCTTTAGTTCGCTCGACTACGATACTTTTACCAACAGGCTCCACATCTAACATTAACTGTTGCTTCAATCCTACGTTTTCTTGCAGCAATTGGCTTGCTTCTAACGCACGTTCAACAGTAAGTAATAATTTAGCAAGTGACAATGGTTTTTCTAAAAAGTCATAAGCACCTAGCCGTGTTGCTTCTACCGCAGATTCAACCGAGCCATGCCCAGACATCATGATCACTGGACATAACACTTCATCCTCAGCCGCCCACTCCTTTAATAAGGTAATTCCATCTGTATCTGGCATCCAGATATCCAATAAAATAAGCTGTGGTTGCCGCTGCTTTTTCTTGTTTCTTGCTGAAGCGGCATCTTCAGCCATTTCAACCTGATAACCTTCATCTTCAAGAATTTCTGATACTAACTGTCTAATATCAAGCTCGTCATCAACAACTAATATATAAGGTGATTCTGTCTTCAATGCTTTGTCCTAAATAAGTACTGTTGGCAACTGGACAACAAATCCAGCCCCTTTATTATATGTCGTATCCACCCAGATTACGCCACCATGTTCTTCAATAATTTTCTTAACTATCGCTAACCCTAAACCCGTTCCTTTGGCTTTAGTTGTTACATAAGGTTCAAATATCGTTTCAATTTGTTTTTCATTAAGCCCGCAACCATCATCATAAATAGAAAACTCTGCATATTCTGTATTATTACGGACAACCTTATCTAACTTAATATCAATTTTACCTTTGTCATTCATCGCTTCTTGCGCATTTTTCACTAAATTATGTAACACCTGCCTAATACTCACTGCATCAGCTTCTATTACAATATTTTCGGTACTAAAAGCCGTTACAATTTTTATATCTGTTTGTAATATATATAAAGCTAAAATTTCATTAATTAATAAATTTAAGTTGATATACTCCACTTGTTTTTTACTAGGCCGCGCATACTCTGAAAAATCATCAACCATTGATTTCATGGCTTCCACTTGATTAACAATAGTCTGTGTAGATCGTTGCAATATTTTAGCAGATGGCTCTGAAAGCTCCGATGCCAATTTATGTTGCAGCCTTTCGGCTGAAAGTTGAATCGGCGTTAATGGGTTTTTAATTTCATGAGCCAGACGTTTTGCAACCTCACCCCATGCCGCATTTTTTTGCGCCTGAATTAAATCAGAAACATCATCAAATACAACAATAGACCCTACCCTTTCACCGACAGATGAAAACAAAGGCGTTCCACGACAAAGCAATTCTTGCCGCCCATTTGGGCCCAAAAATGTAAAGCGTTGCTGCCAAATATCTTCAGCCTCTTCCAATAATTCTTGAACCGATTCCCATAACTGAGTTAATTCAGGATGCCTAACAATAACATCTAACAAGGTCTGCCCAACAAAGTGACTGACAGGGATATGCAATATTCGATACGCTGCTTGATTAGCCGTTATAATTTTATAAGATGCCCCAAAACTTATAACCCCCGCAGTTAAGTTTGCCAGCACTGTTTCTAAATAAGCTCGTTGCTGCTCAACTTCTGTACTGGCTGCTGTAATCTCATCTTGAGAACGTGCAATACGAAGCGTCATATCATTAAAAGACTCTACTAAAAAACCAAGATCATCTTGGGTTACCACAGACAATTGCTGTCGATAGTTACCGTTTGCAACTGCTCGCGTTCCTCTTACCAACTCTTTTACAGGTGCAACAATATGTCGAATACTAACAAAAGCTACCCAAATAGCGGCTAATAAGCTCAACATTAAAACTAAGGACAAAACTAATATAAAGCTGCTTTTTAATGAATTTCTTAGAAATGTCATTTCCTGATAACGGATAAAAGCAAAATCAATTGAATCTGTTAAATCAGCAATCCTCATAGGTACTGGGAACAGCACTTGTAAATACCTTGGCTCATCATCCGCCACAGGTACAATCACTTGAATTAATAACTCATCCCCTGCGGGATTAAAGGCAACATAGTCCTGGTTTTGCCTTACATGCAGCCAAACATGTTCTTTTGGTAATAAAGGCAAAATATCATTAGAATCCATACTTTCTGACGCTATAACATGCCCTTGGCGTGAAAAAAGTGCAATTTCAGCCGCCTCTACACTTTCAAGTAATTCTCCCATCTCAAGTGCAATTAAGGTCTTAGATTTCCCTATAACTTCTTTAACCAGCTTTTGCGTTTGTTTTAAATGCAATCGTTTACGCTGATCTAAAGATTCAGCACTTAATTCCAGTGCATCTTCCATTGCTCGATCTATTTCTACGTTAAACCAACTATCTATCCCTTGATTTAAAAATTGCACAGAAAAGTAAAACACGATGGCTGCTGGCGCTATAGATAGCAGAACAAACAACGAAATCATTCGTGTTGTTAACCTAGACCCAGCTTCTCTCTTCTTTAATTCACGCGCCAGAGAATAAACATTAATCCCTATCAATACAAACAAACCAATTGAACCTAAACTATTACCAATTAACAACCAGGAATAAATATCACTTAATTCTGAAGATTCCTGAGTTGCCGTTGTCATTAATTGCAATGACAGCAATATTAATCCAAATAAAAAAACAATGGAAAGACTAACTGGAAATTTTAATTTTTTATTGGACATAACTTGGCAGAGCTAGAAAGCGCCCATTGCTGGTCAAAATATGAGAATGGGCGGATAGGCACAGGTAAACTTTCATGATCAAACTTCACCTTCACAACCACATAATATAGCTGATCAGGACTGATCAAGGCTTTATTAATTATAGGTAAATCACGAATTATGGACATATAATCCAAAGCACCCGCAAAAGTTGAGAACATATCTTGCCTTCCTGTACTCACACTCTTAATACTATATAAATTTAATAAAGCATGACTTTGCAATTGAAAATTTAATACAAGCTCGTCTAAAGTTCTATCCCACAAAAGACCTTCTTGTTTTACTTTTATAAGCACATCCCAAGTTAAAGGAATGCCCTTTTGCAAAGCTTCTTTGGCGACAGGACTTAAACTATAAACAATATTTGCATCTAAATTATAACTATCAACAGCACTTTCAATTGCAATATTTTTAACTTGCGTTGAATAGTCACTTGCCCAAATAACTTCAGATACAGACAAACAAATAAGATAAACAGCTAATCTCACTTCTTAACCAACTTCGCATAATAAAACCCATCCATGTTTTGATTACCGGTTAACACTTGTCGACCAAAACTCCTTTTTTCTCCCCAGTCGCCATCAAGAATAATTTCTTCGGCATTAGATTGCGTATTTAAAAAGGTTTCGATTTGTTGTTCATTTTCCTGCTTTAAAATAGAACACGTTGCATATAATAAAATACCACCGGGTAACAATAACTCCCATGCAGCTTGTAAAATTTGCTGCTGAATAGTCTGTAACTCTTCAATATCAGATTCACGACGTAATATTTTTATATCAGGATGTCGTCTAATTACCCCTAAAGCCGAACAAGGTACATCTAGTAAAATACGATCAAACTTTTGATCTTGCACCCATTCACTTGGCTTAGCTGCATCTCCTGCTATTACATTAGCGGTCAATTTAAGTCGCTGTAGATTTTCTTTAACTCGCTTTAACCTTCCCTCATCAATATCAACAGCCGTCATCGAAATTGACTCAACCTGCCTTTCAAGGATTGCAGCTGTTTTTCCACCAGGAGCGGCACATAAATCCAGTACCGATTGCCCAGCTTTAACATCTAATAATTCAGCGGCTAATTGAGCAGCGGTATCTTGTACAGAAACCATCCCCTCAGTAAACCCAGGAAGTTTTTCAACCGCAACAGGTGATTCCAAAATAATAGCTGATGAGCAAAATGGCACGGCATTGGCTGAAATTGAGTTTTCTTCCAATAATTTAAGATAAGCTTGCTGATTACTCTGGCTTAAATTAACCCGTATCGCCATTGGAGGCTGCTTATTATTTTCTAGCAGCAGGTTTTGAACTTGTTCAGGCCAATCTTTTGTTATTTTATTAACCAACCATTCAGGGTGAGAACTAGCGACAAGCTTATTACCATCCGCTTGTTTTTCTAATTGTTCCTGCTCACGCATGTATTGTCGTAATACAGCATTGATTAAAGACTTGGCCCAACTTTTTTTCTTGGCAGCGGAAACTGTTTCTGAAACTGCCGCATGCGTTTTAACACGCATATATTGCAATTGATAAATCCCTATCAACAGCAACATTTTTATATCTGTGTCTTTATTTCTTAATGGTTTGCTTAGGAGTTGTTGTAAGATAAAGTCTAATCGATGATAGTACCTCACCACGCCATAACATAAAGCTTGAATAAATGCTCTATCCTTAGCTTCTGGCACTGATTCCAGTACACTATCCAAAGCAACCGTTAATGATTGTCCATCTTTAACAACTTTAGATAATACAGTTGCAGCCACTTTTCTTAAACTGCTCATCCTAATGTAATACCATCAATATCATGAGAGTTTAAAAAGGCATGTATCTGCATCCGTTTACCCCCTGGCAATTGCACTTCTAATAAATCGATACAACCATTACCTGTACCCACAACCATCCGCTTACCTTGTTTACTTACTTTACCTGCTGACAATTCATTTTCACATTCACTGATAACAGCTTTCCAGACCCGAAGTACTTTGCCATCAAAAACTGTTTGGGCAACAGGCCAGCTATTTAAACCTCTAATTTTTCTATCTAACTCAATCGCAGTTAAACTCCAATCTAATAAAGATTCAGTTTTTTCTAGCTTAGAAGCGTAAGTTACCAAACTTTCATCTTGTACTTCTGCCACCAAAGTACCTTGTTCAATTTGAGCCAATACTTTTTCTAAACCAATCGCACCTAAATCAGATAATTTATCATGTAAATCACTACTGCTATGATGCGGTTCTATCACACACTCTTCCTTGTGTAACATATCTCCTGCATCCAGCTTTTTAATCACCTGCATAATGGTAACGCCAGTCTTCTCATCTCCAGCTATAACCGCACGATGAATAGGCGCTGCACCGCGCCATCGAGGCAATAATGAACCATGGATATTAATACAGCCCTGCTTGGGTGCATCCAATACCGCTTGGGGCAGCATAAGACCATAGGCAACCACTATCATCAGATCAGCATCAAACGATTCCAATTGTTTAATATCGTCTTCATTCTTTAAGGTTTCAGGTTGAAGCACTGGGATATTTGCTTCTAAAGCCAACTTTTTAACAGGACTAGGTGTTAATTTACGTCCACGCCCAGCAGGTCTGTCTGGCTGAGTATAAACCGCACAAACCTCATGTTTTGAATCAATCAGCATTTGCAAAGCTGGCACTGCAAAATCGGGTGTGCCTGAAAAAATAATTTTCATCGAATTTTAGCCTCTTGCTTATGGATTTTATCCAGTTTGGCTTTAATTCTATTGCGCTTAAATGCCGAAATATAATCAACAAACAACTTACCATCTAAATGGTCAATTTCATGCTGAATACAAACAGATAGCAACTCATCTGCTTCCAACTCAAATGACTCACCTTGCTTATCTAAGGCTTTAATTTTAATTTTTTCAGCACGGGTTACATTTTCAAAGAAACCTGGCACAGATAAACAGCCTTCCTCTGACTCTTCAGTACCTTGCTTTTCAATAATTTCTGGATTGATTAAACATAAAGGTGCGTCCTTTTCCTCACTGACATCAATTACAATTACCCGTTGATGTACGTTAATCTGCGTCGCAGCTAAACCTACGCCTTTAAAGTCATACATAGTTTCAAACATGTCATCGACTAACGTCGTGATTTTTTTGTCAAAAACAGCGACTTCTTTTGCTTTGGTACGTAAACGTTTATCTGGAAATTCAAGAACGGTTAGAATACTCAACTAACACTCCACTTTTAAAATATATAATGAAAGGGATTTTAGCTGATTGTGAGTAAAATCTAAACAGGCATTATAGTTAGCCGTTGATTTTTCTATTCATCAATAAAATCACTTTGCGGTAAACCAAGGTGAAATCCTTGGGCATAATCAATCCCAATTTCTTTCAAGCGCTTCATAATTGACTCAGATTCAACAAATTCAGCTAGCGTTTTCATCCCCAATTCTTGGCATAATTGATTCAAGGTATTAACCAGTGCATTATCCACTTTTGAATTTAGGATATTAGTAATAAATGCACCATCAATTTTTACATATTCAAAATGTAATTCTCTTAAATAATGAAATGAATTATACCCACTACCAAAATCATCTAATGCAAAGGCAAAACCTTTCTCTCTCAACTGAGTTAAAAATTTACGCATATTAGCCAAGTCACCAATAGCTTCGCGTTCTGTCACTTCAAAAACAATTTTATGAGGTGGAATATTATGCTTCTCACATAAATCAGTAGCATATTGCAATATATCTCTGTGCTGTATTTCTTTTGGTGTTAAATTTACAAAAACTAACGGAATATCACCTGTTTCAGAAAACTTCTGTGCCATAAACTCAGCGATTTTTCGTAACATAATATGATCTAAGGCCAAACTAATGCCATATTTATCAGCAACATCAATAAACATACCTGCAGAAATGATTTCGCCGTCTTCCGTTTCAAGTCGCGCTAATGCTTCGTATGAATAAACCTCGCCTGTTTTACAATCAAAAATAGGCTGAAAATAAGGAATAATCCTCTGACTTTCCAATGCTTTTTTTAACACATGGGATAAGCCAGCCATCTTTTTCGATTCTTCAACCCCACTATCCACAGCAGATATTGCACAAACAAAATCCCTACCTGAATCTTTAGCCTGATACAAAGCAATATCAGCACCTGATGTTAAATCACTAATACTAGAGGCATCCTTTGGAAAAGTGGCAATTCCAATAGAAATACTGACATGAATAACCAGGTTTTTCTCAGAAATAGATGAAAAGTCATAAGAGGTAACAGCTTCACGTAATGACTCTGCAACAATCGAAGCTTGATTTGCGGGTGTTTCAGGCAAGATGATAGAAAACTCATCACCGCCAATACGCGCCAACACATCACCTTTTCTTAATCCCTTTCTCAAGATTTGCGCGACATGAACTAAAACCTGATCGCCCGCCATATGTCCATGGCCATCATTGACTAATTTAAAATTATCCAGATCAATAGCCAGTACACTAAAGTCATGTCGATGTCGGGTAGAGCGGTCAACCTCATACTCTAAAATATCGTTGTAATACCGCCTATTGTGCAGCCCTGTTAAGGGATCATGTTCTGCATAAAACTCTAACTCAGACAAGGATCGGTTCAATGATTTACTTGACCCTACAACCATCACCATGACCGAAAGCAAAGACCGAATAATACTTTGTTCCTGAATACTTAAAGGATAACCTGATGCATAACCAACAGCTAAAATACCCCCTAACCCTGGAGTATCACCTGGCACAGAAACCGTTAATATTTCCAACTCATCAACTTTCCGTTGCATATCCACACCAACAATTTGAAATTCTTCAATATCTATCGAGGTGCTTTGTTCTTTTCCTAAGTCAGCCTTTAAATTCTCAGCCAGCTTTTTTCTCGCATATTTTTTTGTTTCGTCGGAATATTCACCTAAATAATATAAGTAAACATTAATTCCATTCTCACCAGAAAATGCAATGGTAAAAAAATTAAACGGAAAGAAGCCATGAAATTCACGCAAAATATCTTGTACAAACTCTTTCCATTGAGTCACTTTTTCATGCGATAAAATAATGCTTTCTAAAACACTGGACTGCCGTTCAAATAAACTTTTATCAATCAACGTTAGCGATAATCGCTCAACCAACTCATGTACATCAACAATTAACGCTTCAATATTCTGACAATTAAGTTCGCTATCTATATGATGATTACTTTCTAGTAACGTCAAAGTCGTAGCAATAATTTCACAACGTTTAGCTCTTATTTCTAGATCTTCACCCTCAGTAAGCTCTGAAAGTCCTTGTAATTCATTTTGCAGTTTTGTTATTTCAGATACAGATTACTCAATCACACCATGATTAAACATCCGACCACGCACCTGCCCTTCTAATAGCTGTGTTAAATTACCTATAATATGAGTGTAAAAAGACTTAAGTTGCGAAGGCTGGTTATGAAAGGTTCCCATATCTATTCGACATCCAATAGGTCTGAACCGCATTGCAAATCATATAACCAATCAAGAAAATCTTCCTTTGCCTGACCTTTAAAAAGAGGGCCATGCTGAGGTGCAATAATATCTATATCTAATTTTCGGACTTGCTGAACCCAATAACGTAACGCACGATTAGACGCCATATAACGTTTATGAAACCCTGCCGTATTAGGCAAATGCTCAGCAAAATCTTTAACAAAGACCTCACAATCTTCTGAAGGCACTTCCGAAGCCCCTACATCACCACTAAACAAAATCTTTGAAATAGGGTCGTAAACATTGATTTGACCGGGAGAATGTAAAAAATGTGCGGGGACAAATTGTAACTCAAGACCTGAATCAAAGACCTTTTTTTCACCTTCATCTTGAATACCAATAAACCGCTTCATCCCTGTAATACCGTAATGCGGTAAAAAACGCTGCCAAATACGGGAAACATATACCTTAGCTGAAGTCAGTCGTAACCATGTTGTTAATCCACCCACAATATCAGGGTCTTGGTGAGACAATACAATGGCTTCAATATCTACAGGCTGAAGGTATTGCAAGAGCTCATTCAATACTTGTGGCATGACCCCAAAACCACCAGGATCTAATAGAGTTCCTTTACCTTTATGAATAATCAGAAATTGGTTGGAAGGAATACCATCTTCTTCACCCGGCTCACTTTCATTTAAAAGTATAAAGCGATGCTCTTCACCGTTATACAGAGCTACATTTTTACGCATATTTAAGTTAATGAATAAATACAATAATTAAAAATTTAAGTGCTAGAGTACCATGTTTTAAATAACAATCATTCTCAACAATAAGAATACCCTACTTTTTTACTGCTTTTATTATTGGAATTTCTAACCTTGCTTCCAAGCCCCCCATTCCACGCCCTAACAAACTAACATTCCAATGATGAATGTCACATAACTGCCGAACAATAGCCAATCCTAGACCACTTCCCCCCGTCTGTTTATTTCGCGAAACATCTAAACGATAGAAAGGCTGAAAAACTGCTTCCAACTCATTTTCTGGTATACCTGGGCCTTGATCTAACACTCTAATAATCAGTTTATCTTTAGATTTTTTACATTCTAATTTAACCGCTTTATCTCCTCCATAACGAAATGCATTTCCAAGTAAATTACACAACACTCGGCGCAATGCATTTACTTCAATCATACATCGACCGCATTGACTCGCTTTCCATTCTATTTTGTTATTTTCTCGCAGATAATTAGTCACTATATCTGCAATTACATCATTAAGACCAACCTCTTTAGCATGCTGCTTACTCATTCCTTTGATTAATTCTAGCGCTTGCTTGATAAGATTTTCCATCTCTGCCAAGTCATTCTGCATACCATCTATTAAAGATGAATTTTCCGTACCCTCAATTAACTCTAGAGCTATTTGCATACGTGTAATTGGCGTTCGTAAATCATGAGAAATTCCTCCAAACAATATATTTCTATTAGAAATTAATAATGTTATTTCTCGCGTCATCTTATTAAAATTACGCGCCACGGTGACTAGCTCTTTAGCCCCTGTTTCTGGGATTTTTGTTGCCAGGTTACCCGAACCAACTAAATTAACAGCTTTCGATAATGCAGTTATAGGTTGAGTTATTCGATGTACTAAGAAGATAGTCGTTATAAAAATAAGCAGACAACCAGCAATTAAAATACCAACAACTGCCTTTGAGGGATGCGGCCCTAATCGTTCATGTAAAAAACCTATTTTTACCATTTGACTAGCGTGAGGAATAAAAATCCAAAAACGATGATCCTCATCAATTCCTTGTTTAATAGTAAGTGCTTGCCCTGTGTGATGATGTAAAGCCCTTTCCAATCGAGGGATAAATGGATAAGTAATCGTTACATCCGAAACAGGAACATCACCATCAGTAATAAACAATTCATGCTGATCACGTAAATGTGATTGAAATGCAGTTTTTTTATCATTAGGCAAAGAAACCCATGATTTAGTTAGGATATGCATCAAGCCACCTAAATCATCTGCAGCTCTATTAACCATGGGACTTAATATAAAATGAAAAACTAAAAACAAAGATATAACCGTAAAACTCAACAACCCAAAAGCCAGTGTTAGGCTGGTATTGATAGAAATTGTATTTCTTCGGCGAAAAAAACTCATGTTACTAGGTGGTGAGGTATAAATTGATAGCCTTTTCCCCAAACAGTCTGAATATAAAGAGGGGTATTGGTATCTGCTTCAATCTTTTGACGTAAACGCATGATTCTAACGTCCACACTACGGTCAAACGGTGCGCAGTCATAGCCCTTAAGTTTTTCTAAAAGGTCATCTCTACTTAAAACTCGCTTAGGGTTTTCTACAAAAATTTTCAGTAAAGAGTATTCACCACTCGTAAGAATCACTTTTTCATCATTTCTATGAAGTGTCTGATTACTTATATTAAATTGGTAGTCCCCAAACGAATAAAGTTCTTTGTTATCGTCTTCTTTCTTTATTTCTTTTACACCTCGCCTGCGTAATACCGATCGAATGCGAGCTAATAATTCCCTAGGATTGAATGGCTTTGCCAAATAGTCATCTGCCCCTATCTCCAATCCAATAATACGATCAACATCTTCCCCACACGCAGAAAGCATAATAATAGGTATATGAACCGTACTATTCAAACGTTTAACAATGCTTAAGCCATCCTCACCAGGCAGCATCAAATCAAGAATAATCAAATCTGCTGATGATTGAGCAAGGTATTCATCTAAAGCCACACCACTATTTACCGAAGCAACAGCAAACCCCTGCTGATCAAGATATTGGCAAAGTAATTTACATATCTCCAAATCATCATCAACCACTAAAATTTTTATTTTATTTTCGTTATTCAACTAACTACCCAGTTTAATTTTAGTCCTAATAAATTGATTTTACCCCCGTTTTACATTAGTAAGTAAGCAATTACAGATATTGTTACATCTTGTTACATCTTTATTGTTTTCTGAAACATTTTAAACATTACTTTTATATAAACTTATTCCCACGCTACCTTTCAGGAGGGAGTTCTCCCTAGTGTTTTGGGTGCTAGAAATATCTAGCTAACTTAATTTTAAGTGTTTAATTTAGCAAAAACTCTATCAAGGTATAGATTTACCTTGGATTTTTTAATCTTACAAAAATAAAATCATGAAAAAAATACATCTTTTAGCTATCGCTTTAACAGTAACTTCAATTAACGCTAGTGCAATGGAGCATGAAGGACCATTTTTAGGTATTAATACCATGATGGACATGTGTCACATGATTTCAGAAGACGATGATTTTGAATATAGAGGCCCATCTAAAACTAAATTAACAATGAACAACAATTTTGTTTTAGCTACATGTAAAGGCGAATATATTCAAGATGCTGAAATGATAGTTCCTAATGGCAGAACTCAAGCAGTACCTACTTGCAGAATTAAAGTTAAGGGTGTTAAAGGCACCTTTCAAGGAACAGGTGGTTTTACTGTTGACTCTGAAGATGGAACAGTTAGCGCAAACTGTAAAGCTATCAGATAAGTTACTAAAAGCATAAGTGTAGACAGGGACTCCCCTCACCCCGGTCTACACTTTATAATTCTTATTCTTCTTTTTTAAACTCACCCTCAATCACATTCTCTTTTTTTGCCTGAGGCTTTTGAAATGGTGATCCCGCCTGCTGTGCATTAATTAACTGATTTTCAATTACATACTTTGCAAATTTTCTGCGTGTAAAGGGGATCAAACAAGCAAAACCCATTGCATCAGTAAAAAAACCTGGTGTTAATAGTAATGCCCCACCCACTAACAAAATAGGTCCTTCGATCATTTCATAAGCGGGAATAGCACCTTGCGCCAAACTAGCCTGAAATCTCTGCCAAGTTGCAAAGCCTTGCTGTCTCAGCAACCATGCACCCAATACAGCCGTAAAAACGACCAAAAAAACTGTTGGTAACACACCTACAATGCCTCCTATTTGCAATAATAGATATATTTCTACAAAAGGCACTATTAGGAAAAACAAAAAAACAATTTGCATAACTCTCATTCAAACTTCCTCTTTATATACTTCATTACCTTAATAATAAGGGCATCTTTATATCTTTTCTAGGATAATACACACTTTCTTTTCTAATTGTCCGACACAATGCATCAGATCATTCTCTGTACCTGCCCTGATCAAAAAACTGCCGAAGATATTTCTAGCTACCTAGTCAGTCATAAATTAGCAGCTTGCGTTAATATCATTGCCGGCGTTACCTCTATATATGAGTGGCAAGGCCAAATTGAAAAATCTCAAGAACAACTACTTTTGATTAAGTCACATACTGACAAGTATTCGGCTATAGAAGATAAAATCAAATCTTTACACCCTTATGAACTTCCTGAAATAATTGCTGTCCCTATTGAGCGCGGCCACCCTGACTACCTGCAATGGATAAATACATGCCTGTCTACAAAATAATTTTTCTTGTTTTCTTTAGCTTTTTCAGCCAATCAATTTATGCATTGGGCAGCAAAGATTTATTAGCCGTTGATCAAGCTTTTGTACTTTCAGCCAAAGCTATTTCCAGCGATTTAATAGAAGTTTCCTGGGATATAACCGAGGGCTATTATTTATATCGCAACAAAACCAGCATAGCCTCTCAATCAACAGATATTGAATTGGGCGTTCCTGATATGCCCGTTGGTAAAACCAAACATGATGATTTTTTTGGTGATGTGGTTACTTATCGAAACCATTTAAAAATATCAGTTCCTGTTATAAATAAACAAGGCTTATCTTCTATAAAGATACTGGTTAAGTACCAAGGTTGTGCAGATGTCGGGGTCTGCTACCCACCACAGAAAAAAACATTAACAATCGATTTACCTCAAGCTAGCAGTACAACCCAAGTTAATTCTATTTCACAATTTGTAGATAACTTTAAAGGTTTAAAGCTTAATTTATTTGAAGATGAGTTATTACCTGCCGAACAAGCCTTTCAATTTTTTGCAACCGTAAAAGATGCCAATACTTTACGACTGAACTGGGTTATTGCAGACAGTTATTACTTATATAGAGACAAAATCAAACTAGCTTTAAGCAACTCTCCATCAGTTCAACTAGGTGAAATAAAGTTACCTCAAGGCCAACCTTATCATGACGAAGCTTTTGGTCAAGTTCAAATTTTTCACAATGACCTCAGTGTTGATCTTCCTATCATCCGCAGCAGCAAGACTGCTCAAACTATCAATTTAATAGCAAAATTCCAAGGATGCGCTGATCGAGGTGTTTGTTACCCTCCGATGGAAAGCAAAATTGAATTGCTATTACCAGAAACAAACCAACTTGACGCTCAACCTTCTCCCTCAACGACAGTCAACCTATCAGAACAAGACCAAATATTCCAATCTCTACAAAGTGAATCATTCCCTTTAACCCTACTCAGCTTTTTTGGCTTTGGCTTATTGCTTGCTTTTACACCCTGTATTTTCCCAATGATTCCAATTTTATCTGGCATTATTGTGGGGCAAGGAGATTCAGTTACTCCGCGTAAAGCGTTTTTACTTTCACTTAGCTATGTTTTAGCCTCAGCATTAACCTATACAGCCTTTGGTATTTTAGCTGCCTTATTTGGTAGCAATCTACAAACAGCATTTCAAAACCCTTGGATTATTGCAGTCTTTAGCGGAATTTTCATTCTGTTATCCCTCTCTATGTTTGGCTTTTACAATTTAGAACTACCTAAATCGTTTCAATCAAAAGTACATAATTCTAGTGACAGTCACCGTGATGGATCATATTTTGGTGCGGCCATTATGGGATCGCTTTCTTCCTTAATTGTTGGTCCTTGTGTAGCTGCACCATTAGCAGGTGCTCTTATTTATATAGGTCAAACAGGCGATGTCATTTTAGGTGGCTCAGCCTTATTTGTAATGGGCTTTGCCATGGGATCACCTTTACTATTGTTAGGTGCATCTGCTGGATCACTATTACCAAAAGCAGGCAACTGGCTAAATTCAACCAAAGCGGTCTTTGGTGTATTGATGCTTGCTGTTTCTGTTTGGATGCTAGATAGAATTATCCCTGCACCTATGACCATGCTACTCGCAGCTGGCTTATTGATTATTCCTGCCATTTATTTACGTGCTATAGACCCCTTACATGAAATTGATTCAGGTTGGCACAAACTTTGGAAAGGCCTTGGTTTAATGATGTTGATTTATGGCACATTACTACTTGTTGGCTTAAGCATGGGAAATACCAATCCATTACAACCTTTACAAGGTTTTGCTGGTGGACAGTCTGCTGAACAAGAACATGGTTTAAACTTTAAAAAAGTTTCTTCACTAAGTGATTTAGAACAAGTATTGCAACAAGCCCATGATAATAATCAATGGGTAATGCTAGACTTTTATGCTGACTGGTGTATCTCTTGTAAAGAAATGGAAGCCTATACTTTTACTGATGAAAAAGTTAAAAACAGGCTAGCTAATTTTATTTTAGTCCAAGCGGATGTAACAAAGAACAATGATGACGACCAAGCCTTATTAAAACGTTTTAATCTTATAGGCCCTCCTGCTATTATATTTTTTGGTGCTGATAAACTAGAAAGAAAAGCCTCTCGAGTCATAGGTTATCAAAATGCTGATGATTTTTTAGCCACCATCAATAAGCTTTAAAATCATGCAGCAAAATACTATTTTAATATTCTTTGTAAGTGCCATTGCTTTAATTGGTGGAATTTATGTACAAACTTTATCTAATCAAGAAACTTCAAACATTAGCATACCCGCATTAGAAATAAGTTTGCCAGACGTTTCTGGCAAACAACGAAACATTTCTGAGTGGCAGGGGAAAATACGCATTATCAACTTTTGGGCGACTTGGTGCCCGCCTTGCCTAGAAGAAATCCCTGAATTTATTAAATTACAAAATGAATTTAAAAATAATAAGCTGCAGTTTATAGGGATTGCTATTGAAGAAAAAGAAACTGTTGAGCAATATTTAAAGGACAACCCTGTTAATTATCCCATGCTTATTGGTGGAGACAAGGCAGTTACCCTTGCTCAACAACTCGGGAATATCGTTAATGCAGTTCCCTTTAGTCTTATTGTTAATCAACAAGGCCAAATTATTCATCGCCAACCAGGCGAACTTAGTAGAGAAAAAATCATTGAGATTATTACACCTCTATTTTAAATCACTAAGCTTGTGCTGTTAAACAAAGAGACATACCTAAAAAATATATTCACACAAAGGCACGGAGACACTAAGGAAGAGCGATTATTTTTCTTTTCTTTGTGTCTCCGTGCCTTTGTGTGACACACTTTATTTTCCCAGGTTTTGAATACATCTTTAATTTAATTACATTAGAGCTGTAGATCCAGTTTGCGATAACATAATCTGACCTTCCCCTCCCGCCCACACCTAAAACAAACAACAATTGTTTTACAAAACACCGATAACATCACATAAAAACACCTTGTTTTGTCGCTATCTGATGATAAAAAACATATATCTGGACAAAACCCTACAAATTAGGCAAAATTACCCAACTAAATACTTTTAACACGATAAACTAATGGCAACGATTACCATTCTTAATGGCCCGAACCTAAATTTACTTGGTATTCGAGAACCAGGACACTATGGTAATAAAACCTTAAAAGACATTGAACAGTCAGTAAAATCAAAGGCTAAAGACTTAGGCCATGAACTTGATTTTCAACAATCGAATGCAGAGCATGAAATTGTTGACGCAATTCATAATGCTTTCCAGCAGCAGGTAGACTTTATTATTATCAACCCTGCAGCTTTTACTCATACCAGTGTTGCTATTCGTGATGCCTTACTTGCAACAAAAATACCTTTTATAGAAGTACATTTATCAAATGTTCATGCTCGAGAACCCTTTAGGGCGCACTCCTATTTTTCAGATATAGCTGTTGGCGTTATTTGTGGATTAGGAGCAAGTGGATATGAACTGGCATTACAAGCCACCCACCAGATATTAGAAGAGAGAAACTAACGATGGATATTAGAAAAATAAAAAAACTGATCGAGATTATCGAAGAATCAGATATTGCTGAAATTGAAATTAGTGAAGGCGAAGAGTCTGTACGCATTAGTCGTTATTCATCTGCCGCCCCTGCTCCAGTAGCTGCACCAGTTGCTATTGCTGCGCCAGTTGCTGCAGCACCAGCAGCTATTGCGGCACCTACTGCTGCTGATGCTCCTGCAGCATTACCTAGTGGTCATATTGTTAAATCACCTATGGTAGGTACATTTTATAGCGCTGCCTCTCCTACTGCTGGCTCTGCTTTTGTAAAAGTTGGACAATCAGTAAGTGAAGGTGAAACTCTTTGTATTATTGAAGCGATGAAAATCCTTAATCAAATCGAAGCGGATAAGAGCGGCGTGATTAAACAAATCATGGTAGAAAATGCTCAACCTGTCGAATATGATCAACCTCTATTCATCATTGAATAATCCAGATTAGGTAAACACATGTTCGATAAAATTGTAATTGCCAACCGCGGAGAGATTGCCTTACGCATCCTTCGTGCTTGTAAAGAATTAGGTGTAAAAACTGTTGCCGTACATTCTGATGCTGACCGTGATTTAAAACACGTACGTCTTGCTGATGAAGCCGTCTGTATTGGCCCTGCGTCTTCACTAGAAAGCTACTTAAATATTCCCGCTATCATTAGTGCTGCTGAAGTAACTGATGCAGAAGCTATTCACCCTGGCTATGGGTTTTTATCAGAAAATGCTGATTTCTCTGAAAAAGTAAGCCTAAGTGGCTTTGCTTTTATTGGCCCAAAAGCTGAAACCATCCGTATGATGGGAGATAAAATTTCAGCTAAAAAAGCCATGATAGCTTCTGGAATCCCTTGTGTTCCAGGTAATGGAGAGGCATTAACGGATGATAACCAAGCTAATCTAAAAATGGCTCAAGATATTGGCTATCCTATTATTGTTAAAGCCTCAGGCGGTGGTGGTGGCCGAGGTATGCGCGTTGTGCATACTGAAGCAGCACTGGTAAACGCTATCGCATTAACTAAAGCCGAAGCAGCGGCAGCATTTAATAATGACACACTTTATATGGAGAAGTTTTTAGAAGACCCTCGCCATATTGAGTTTCAAGTATTAGCAGATAGCCACGGCAATGCCATCCATTTAGGTGAACGTGACTGTTCTATGCAGCGTCGCCACCAAAAAGTAGTTGAAGAAGCCCCTGCTCCTGGTCTAACAGAAGAGCAACGTCAGCAAATGGGTAACCTTTGCGCCAATGCTTGTAAAGAAATTGGCTATTTAGGCGCAGGCACTTTCGAATTTTTGTATGAAAAAGGTGAATTCTTTTTCATTGAAATGAATACTCGAGTACAAGTTGAACATCCTGTGACAGAAATGATTACAGGCTTCGATATTGTAAAAGAGCAACTTCGAATTGCAGCGGGCGAACCACTATCTAAAACTCAGGATGAAATCACATTCACTGGCCATGCTATAGAATGTCGTTTAAATGCTGAAGATGCAAAAACTTTTATGCCTTGCCCAGGCACCATCGATCAGTTCCATATGCCAGGTGGCCCAGGTATTCGTTGTGAAACACATATTTACAATGGATATACAGTCCCCCCTTATTATGACTCTATGATCGGTAAGTTAATTGCTCATGGTGAGACAAGAGCAAGCTCTATAGCGCGTATGCAAACTGCTTTACAAGAAATGGTTATTGATGGCATTAGAACCAACATTCCATTACAAGTTGATATTATGGCAGACAGCGCTTTTCAGGCGGGTGAACAAAACATTCATTATCTAGAAAAGAAACTAGGCTTATCTTGAGAGCCCACTAAGGACTAAAGGTAAAAGTAAGGGCTAGCTCTTTGCTTTTACCTTTAGCCTTATACCTTTAACCTTTCACCTGCTCTTTATTTATGTCCTGGCATCAAATTTCTGTTATTACCGATAAACAAACTGCACCTGAAGTTTCTGATTTTTTCAGTGAAATTGGTGCTGTGTCAGTTACCTATATGGATGCTGAAGACAAGCCTGTATATGAACCAGCACCAGGTGAAACAAAGATTTGGTCACTCACTAAAGTTATTGCTCTCTTTGAACTAGATAGTGAACCAGAATTAGTTAAAACAGTTTTATTCTCTAAATTTAAAGACCAGCCTTTACAAGACTGGCTTTATGAGCTTCTTGAAGATCAAACATGGGAACGAACTTGGATGGAACATTACCATCCCATGAAGTTTTCTGATTCTCTTTGGGTTTGTCCAACCAGGCAAGAAATATCAGAAGAAAATACCATTTGCATGACTTTAGACCCAGGTCTGGCATTTGGCACAGGAACTCACGCAACAACTGCGCTATGTTTAGAGTGGTTAGCTAGTCACGACTTAAGGGATAAGGTTGTTATTGATTATGGCTGTGGCTCTGGAATTTTGGCAGTAGCAGCTTTGCTTTTAGGGGCTAAAGAAGCGCATGCCATAGATATAGATCCTCAAGCAATAACAGCAACAATAGCTAATGCAGAAAAGAACAAGGTATCAGATAAAATAAAATGCTATTTACCTGAACAGTTTGACTCATTTCAAGCAGATATTGTAGTCGCTAATATTTTAGCCCAACCCCTTTGTGAATTATCAGAGGCTATTTCAACACTGATAAAACCCGCAGGGAAACTGGTATTGTCCGGTATTTTAAATGAGCAAGCTGACTCTGTGATAAGCGCTTACCAACAGCATAAGATTAAAATTCAAACACCGACAACTGAAGATGACTGGTGTAGACTAGACGGTGTAAAACCCTAGTTGCTGATGTATACACAATGCACTGAATGCCAGCAAGCACAGATCATTTCTGTAAAGCAACTCCGTAAAAATCATGGACAGTTATGCTGTAAAACCTGCTCAGTAACATTTGATGCACTAGATTCACTAACTGAAGGTTCAATACCTACAAAAATCATTGCTACTGATTTTACAGAAACGATAGACAGCCTGCCGCCCTCCTCTAATCAGCAAATAAAATATTGGGGATTAGGTTCCTGTTTTTTATTAACGGCTTTACTATACCAATTGTATTTTTTTGAAGGCTTCAACCTAAGCCAAAATATACAATTAAGACCTTGGCTACAAAAGGTTTGTACAGAATCAATAAACTGCCAATTACCTGAATACCAAAATATTGATGATATAAGTATTTTAAATGGCTCTTTTGAACCCGGCAATGAACATTACCTTTTTAAAGCAACCTTTATCAATCAATCTCTTTTCGCACAAAAACGACCATCAATAAAGCTAACTTTAGTTGATTTTTCTGGACGCTCTTTTGCCAAAAGAACTTTCCTCCCCTCAGATTATTCAAATCAGCCAAACAATCTACTTCAATCTAATCAAGCAGATGAAATAACACTTTCTATCGCGACACCATCCAGTAAAATTGGTGGTTATCGTTTCGAATTAATTTAGTCCTTTCACTCTAGTGAAATCATAATAAAACAAGGTTTTTAGCGCCAATGGCACATCCAGAACTGTATTTAAAAAAGAACGAAGACAAACGCCTACGTAAAGGTCACCTTTGGGTATTTAGTAATGAAGTTGATACTAAAAAAACACCTTTAGACAACTTTGCTGCAGGTGATATGGTTGTTGTTAAAGATAGCACAGGCAAATCATTAGGCAGCGCGTACATCAATCCCAATACATTGGTTTGTGCTCGCCTTATTGCCAGAAAACCCTCACAAAAAATGGGGACGACTTTCTTTACAGATAGAATTAGCACCGCACTTAACTTTAGAGAAAGGTTATTTCCTAATAAGCCTTTTTACCGTTTAATTTTTGGTGAAAGTGACGGTTTACCAGGTTTGGTTATTGATCGCTTTGGTTCAGTATTATCTGTACAAATAACGACTGCCGGAATAGAAAAACAAAAAGAATTTCTAATAAGCTCCCTAGTTGAATTACTTTCTCCAGAAGCTATTATCTTAAAAAATGATAACAGCCAAAGACAATTAGAAAATTTACCTCAAGAATCTGAAGTTGTTTACGGCACCATGCCAGAGACCATAACCATTGAAGAAAATGGGGTTAAATTCCAATTAAATGCAGTAGATGGACAAAAAACGGGCTGGTTTTACGACCATCGTGATAGCCGTGCAAAACTAGCTGCACTGACAAAAGATCAACGTGTATTGGATTTATTCTCTTATTCAGGCGCATGGGGTATTCCAGCAGCTGTAGCTGGAGCAACAGAAGTTACTTGCGTGGATAGTTCTGAATCAGCTTTATCATTAGCCCAAAGTAGTGCAGACCTTAATAATGTACAAGATAAAATGAATTTTGTACGTAGTGATGTTTTTGAGTTTCTTAAACAAGCACGTGAAAATAAAGAGCATTATGATGTAATCGTACTTGATCCCCCCGCCTTAATTAAGCGTAAAAAAGATTTTAAAGCTGGCTATGAAGCTTATCGCCGATTAAATCATTTAGCCCTGCAAGTATTAAGTAAAAATGGCATTTTAGTTTCTGCTTCTTGCTCACATCATTTAAGCAAAACTAATCTACATGAAATCTTACGTTCCTCTGCACGCCATATAGACCGTCACTTAGTCTTTTTTGCAACAGGTAGCCAAGGCCCCGATCACCCTATACACCCATCTATTCCAGAGACAGAATATTTAAAAACTTATTTCTGTTCAGTCTCTAGCAGTTTATAATCTACTAATGAACAAAACTATAGAACCCTGCCCTCTTTGTAGCCAACCCGTTGAAATAACTGGATTTACTCTACAAACAAAAGAGGGTAAGAAAAGTTTCTGCTGTGCAGGTTGTGTAAGTATTTATCAATTGCTCAACGAAGACAAACTAATAACTACAACAAAAGAGGAGACAAAATGAAAGCCTGTGAACAATGCGCCGCTGATAGAGTACGGATAGGTGAAAACCATACCAAGATGTCAGTATTATCCAGAACAATAGGTTTAATCTTTATCTATTTACCTATTCTGACATTTCCATTTATCGTATTAAGCGCATATTGGACATACTACAGCTTGATTTTATGTGGTGCAAAAAATGTAAAAAAATGGAGTGATTATCTTCCAGAAAAATCATCACACCGTTACACAATGAAGAACCAAATTACAATGGATGGCTCATTCAAATATAGTTTGGCGCAATCAAAACTTTACTGGATACTAAACTGTACTGTTTACTGTCCATACAGCGTAGCACTTTTCGAATGGCACTCTTACTTAGTAAAAGTAGTTGAAAACTGGTGGTGTCCATTTGCTCATGGCGAAAAAGAAAATTATAAAAATGGTTCAATTGATAAATCTTTTTGGCATATATACCCTGAAGATTCAAAAAAACTAGATGAAGACGATTTAGTGAACCCAATCTTCACAGATGAGCATGATAAAGATCTAAAGAAATAAGGAAGAGCAGACGAAAGGCTCAAGACTAAAGACGAAAAGAGCAAAAAACTCGGAACGCTCTTTCTTTAGTCTTTAGTCTTTAGTCTTTAGTCTTTAGTCTTTAGTCTTTAGTCTTTAGTCTTTAGTCTTTAGTCTTTAGTCTTTAGTCTTTAGTCTTTAGTCTTTAGTCTTTAGTCTTTAGTCTTTCGTCTTTCGTCTTTCGTCTTTCGTCTTTCGTCTTTCGTCTTTCGTCTTTCGTCTTTCGTCTTTCGTCTTTCGTCTTTCGTCTTTCGTCTTTAGCCTTTAGCCTAATAATTTCCCCCTCCAAAAAATCAATCCTGATTAATAACCTTATTTCATGTATTATGTGCGACCCTTCGTAAAATTCATGTTATGAAAATAGGCCCTTACACACTCAAAAACAAGCTTATTCTTGCTCCAATGGCAGGAATTACAGACCGTCCTTTCCGCGAACTATCTCGGCAATTTGGCGTAGGCTTGGCTGTGTCTGAAATGGTTGCCTCAAACCCTAGTTTACAAAAACATAGACGTACTTTACTCAAAACAGATTACACTGGGGAAACGGGATTACGTTCCGTACAAATTTTAGGAACAGATCCTCAGCAAATGGCTGATGCGGCTTTACTTAATCAACAACGTGGCGCTCAAATTATTGATATTAATATGGGCTGCCCTGCAAAAAAAGTCTGCTCAGTTGCAGCCGGTTCTGCTTTGTTAAGAGATGAAGAACTGGTCAAAAAAATACTTGATGCTATCGTAAATAATGTCAATATTCCAGTCACCCTTAAAATTCGCACGGGATGGGATAAAGATAACAAAAATGCCATCAATATTGCCAAAATTGCAGAACAATCAGGTATTGCAGCACTAACAATTCATGGCAGAACACGCGAATGTAAATTTCGAGGTGAAGCGGAATATAGCACCATTAAGCAAGTTAAGCAGGCCGTTAGTCTACCTATTATTGCAAATGGAGACATCACCAATGCCCAGAAAGCCCAGCAAGTTTTAGACTATACAGAAGCTGATGCCATTATGATTGGCAGAGCAGCACAAGGTAAACCTTGGATTTTTGATGAGATTCAACAACAACTTAGCGGTAATTCAAGTTATAAAAAACCATCAATTAAAGAGATTCAATTAGTAATTAATAATCATCTGGAAGACTTATATAGCTTCTATGGTGATTTAAGCGGTGTTAGAATAGCCCGTAAACATATTGGTTGGTATTTTGATAACTTAGGTGGCTTCCCTACCGCCCTTAAAAAAGAAATTTATCAAGCAGTTACCCCCCTACAACAAATTTCCTTAGTTAATTTAGTATTTTCTAATACTGAATTTTCTTATCAATAGTGTTCAGAGAAATATGGAATTAATGCAACATAACGCAAAAGTCATCAGCATTGACACACAAAAAAACCCAATTCCTTTATCAGTTCATGTAAAAGAAACTGTAGAGCATTATTTCGACCAGCTAAATGGTCATGATACTAGTGGCTTGTATGCCATGGTTATCAGTGAGGTTGAAAAACCTCTTATTGAAGCTGCATTAGACTATTGTGGCCAAAACCAAACTAAAGCATCTAAAATTTTAGGCTTAAGTCGTAGTACTTTACGTAAAAAACTAGACTTGTACGGCTTATCCTAAAATCAAATTCTCCACATTTAATCCTTTTGAGGTTTTCATGAACAAAAAAATTACTCGCGCACTAGTCAGTGTTTCAGACAAAACAGGTATTCTTGATTTTTGTCGCGAATTAGACAATCTTGGTATTGAACTACTTTCTACTGGCGGTACTGCAAAGCTACTTGCTGAAAATAATGTTGCTGTTACAGAAGTCTCTGATTATACTGGCTTTCCAGAAATGATGGATGGCCGAGTAAAAACATTACACCCTAAAGTTCACGGTGGTATTTTAGGCCGTCGCGGAATTGATGATGAAATAATGGCGGCAAATGGTATTAGTGCCATTGATATGGTTATTGTTAACTTATATCCTTTTGAACAAACTGTTGCTAACCCTGATTGTGATTTAGCCACTGCGATTGAAAATATCGATATCGGTGGTCCAACGATGATTCGTGCCGCAGCAAAAAATCATGCTGATGTTTCAATTATTGTTGACCATAATGACTATGCAGCGACTCTTGAAGAATTAAAAACAAATGATTCAAATATTTCAGCGCAAACACGTTTTAACTTAGCTTTAAAAAGCTTTGAACATACCGCTAAATATGACACAGCAATTTCTGTTTATTTAGGTGCAGTTAATAAGGTTCAATTTCCTGACACATTAAACCTGCAATTCAACCATACTCAAGCAATGCGCTATGGTGAAAACCCCCATCAAAATGCTGCTTTTTATACCGAGAAAAATCCAGCAGCTGGCACCATTGCTTCAGCTACACAAATACAAGGCAAAGAATTATCTTACAACAATATTGCTGATGCTGATGCTGCTTTAGAGTGTGTTAAATCTTTTACAGAACAGCCAACTTGCGTTGTAGTAAAACATGCCAACCCTTGTGGTGTTGCACAAGCTAAAGATATTCTTACAGCTTACGATTTAGCTTTTCAAACGGATCCAACATCAGCTTTTGGTGGCATTATTGCTTTTAACCAAGAATTAGATGAAAAAACAGCGGCTGAAATTATTAGCCGTCAATTTGTTGAAGTAATCATTGCACCTGTTATTAGTGATGCTGCTAAAGTGGTTTTATCTGAAAAGAAAAACGTGCGTGTACTTGAATGTGGTGTTTGGGATAAAAATAACAAAGCTGAACTTGATTTCAAACGGGTTGCCAGTGGCTTATTAGTACAAGATAAGGACTTTGGGGCAATCACTCAAGACGACCTTAAAGTTGTTAGCAAACGCCAACCAACAGAACAACAAATGGCTGATATGCTATTTGCATGGAAAGTAGGTAAATTTGTTAAATCTAATGCCATTGTCTACTGTAAAGATGGTCAAACTATTGGTGTAGGTGCAGGACAAATGAGTCGTGTTTATTCTGCAAAAGTTGCAGGTATTAAAGCAGCTGATGAAAATTTAGTTGTTGCAGGTTCAGCCATGGCATCAGATGCTTTCTTCCCATTTAGAGATGGTATTGATGCAGCTGCTGAGGCAGGCATTACAGCTATTATCCAGCCTGGAGGTTCAATGCGCGACAATGAAGTAATTGAAGCCGCAGATGAACATGATATTGCTATGGTATTTACAGGCATGCGTCATTTCAGACATTAAATAAATATCCTGTAACTTGGGCTATCAAACGATAGCCCAAGTTACGTATCAAATATATAAAAGTACGAGATCCTCAATGAAAATACTTATCGTCGGTAGTGGTGGTCGTGAACATGCACTTGCCTGGAAAGCCAAACAATCATCAAATGTCAGCACTGTTTTTGTTGCTCCTGGCAATGCTGGAACAGCGATAGAAGATAACATTACTAATGTAGATATTTCTGTTGAAGATATCCCTGCCCTAATTAAATTTTCTCAGCAAGAAGATATTGCTCTGACCATTATCGGACCAGAAGTGCCTTTAGTCATGGGTATTGTTGATGCCTTTTCAGAAGCAGGCTTAAAATGTTTTGGCCCCTCAGCAAAAGCAGCTCAATTAGAAGGCTCAAAAACTTACTGTAAAGATTTTATGGCTAGGCATAAAATACCTACCGCTGAATATCAAACCTTTACAGAAACCCAACCTGCCATTGCCTACATCAAAAACAAAGGTGCGCCCATTGTTGTAAAAGCGGATGGTTTAGCGGCAGGCAAAGGTGTAATTGTTGCAGAAACAGAACAACAAGCTATTGATGCTGTTGAAGATATGTTATCAGGCAATAGTTTTGGCGATGCTGGTCACCGTGTTGTCATTGAAGAATTCTTAGATGGCGAAGAAGCCAGCTTTATTGTTATCGCTGATGGCGAAAACGCTCTCCCAATGGCTACCTCACAAGACCACAAAGCGCGTGATAATGGTGACAAAGGCCCTAACACAGGTGGTATGGGAGCTTATTCTCCAGCACCTATTGTTACCCCAGCAATGCATAAAAGAGTAATGGATGAAGTTATTAATCCTACACTAAAAGGCATGCGAGATGATGGAATCCCTTACACAGGGTTCTTGTATGCAGGTTTAATGATCAATAAAGATGGCAGCATTAAGGTTTTAGAATACAACTGTCGTTTTGGTGACCCTGAAACGCAACCGATTATGATGCGCTTACAAAGTGATCTAGTTGATTTATGCCTAGCTGCCTTGGATAAAACCTTATCTAACACAACAACAAAATGGGATGACCGTCCTGCTCTTGGTGTTGTGTTAGCCTCTGGTGGATACCCTGATAGCTATAATAAGGGCGATATTATTTCTGGTTTACCTTCTGAAGAACAAGCTGATAGTAAAGTTTTTCATGCAGGAACAACTGAAAAAGGCGGTAATATCGTAAGCTCTGGCGGCCGAGTTTTATGTGCCTGTGCTTTAGGTGATGATCTAGCTGATGCACAAAGAAAAGCTTATGAATTAACTGATAAAATTCATTGGGATAAAGCTTTTTACCGAACTGATATTGGTTTTAAAGCGTTATAACGCTTTGATAAAATGAAGTGGGATTGAGGTTTATTTGTATTCCTTGATTTCGCTTCGCTACATCAAGGCTACATAATTTGTCTGAATGTTAAATTAATTCTTTCAGCTTTAAGCTTTTTTGTCTTTGGTAATTCATGTCGCCAATAATGCTGAATTTCACCAGCCATCAACAATAAATCACCATGATTTAAAATAACATCAAGCACTTGTTTGCTTTGTTGGTGTCGAAATTTTAACAAGCGCTGCTCACCAAGACTTAAAGACGCAATAACAGGATTCACCCCTAACTCTTTCTCATCATCAGCATGACAGCCCATAGAATCAGCACCATTACGATATAAATTAGCCATAACACTGTTAAAGACACAAGGATAGAAGTCTTGTATTTTTTGCCTAACTGACAACAACGCCTCAGTCCAAACAATAGGCTGGTGACTTACCCCTGAATATCGATATTCTGCATTTTTATCACCATACCAACACATTAACCTTGGGACTTTTACCCACCGTCCATATAGAAATATTTTTTCTTGTTGCCAAGCTAAATTTTCCAGCAATAAATCAAATAACTGATTAGCTTCATTCTGAAGATAAAACCTTTCTACTAAATACAACTCCCCATCAATAGGCAGTATATTTTTCAAAAGTGAATGCTTGTTTCTAAATAAAAACTACGACTGGCAATAGGTAGATTATCTTGATAAGAGTTAACTGCTACCTCCTTACCATTAGAGTTAAAAATATTTCGTACAGAAGCAGAAAAATCAATATGCCCAAAAAACCGTTTACTATTCAAGGTAGCATCGACAGTCTGATAATCTTTTAATTTATTAGTAGTACTAGTAACGGGGTTAAGCCTGTGCCCTATCCAGTTTAATTGTGTTTGTATTTGCCATTGAGGTAAAAACTTCCAACTTGTTGCAACATAAACTTGATGCTCCGGCACCCCAGCAACCCGCCTTTTAGTGTCTTTATTTCTAGAATACTGCCAAGCATAATTACCTTTTAAGTTCCATTTCTCATGAAACTGCCAATCCCACTCCAACTCAGTTCCATACCCTATTTGTCCATCTGTATTGTCAATAGTGGGTACTGTATTTTCCGGAGTTCTTTCTGCAATAAGATCTTCTATTTGATAATAATAAAAGTTACTGGCAAGCCTTAAATTACTCATAGGGCGATAATCAAAAGCCAACTCTATACTCTCAATTGTCTCAGGCTCAAGCGCTGGGTTCCCATTAAAAAACGCACTATTTTGCTGTTTTTGTTCTAAAAAGGTCGGTGCTCTAAATGCTTGCCCATACAACAACTTGGCAGTTAATTTTTGATTAATTTCCCAAAGTAGAGCTGCTCGCGGATTAACTGTACTGCCAAAATCAGAATAGTCATCAAAACGCACACCCACTGTTAACAGCCAATCTTTAGCAATTTGCCATTCATCTTGTAAAGAGACAGACCAAATCGAACGATGAGAGTCAGGCATAAATACATACTCAGTTCCTGAAACATTAGTTAAATCCCCATTAATAGTCACTTCGCTACCATTAATCACACTCACACCAAAATTCCGGCTCTCCTTAGTACTTACTTGTTCATACCTAAACCCTGAATTTATTCTAAGTAAATGGTCTTTAAACCCCTTATAAATAGCTCCTACTTCAAAAGCTACGACTTGATTCTCAATAGTGATATCAGCAAGCATACCCTCAGTAAAAAGAGGAGTACCTACAATTTGACTCGGAACAAGAGTTATATTTCCATCAGAACCTATCGGTAACTTTGCACCATCAGGAAAAATATGTAATTCAGAATCAACATTAGTATATAAATAATTAGCGTGGGCTAGTAACTCCCAATCATCAATCAAATCTTCTGAAGAAAAATGTAAATCAGCTAAATAATTCTCACCATCAACACTACCTTCTTCATCTAGCGCCCCAGCGGTCCCAGCCCGAATACCGCCATCTACTTCATTAAAAGCCCAAAAATCAATATCCCAATATTTACGCTGTAAATTTAAATGTGCATTCCATCTTTCTACTTGGTTTTGCATCTCTCCTGGCGCTAACGATGCATCGGTACCAAATATTTCATCCATTCCTGATTGTGCATCAGAGTCAATAACTCGGTCATCATCATTTCCATTATGAGCATACTGTAAAGTAGTGGCAATATCCCAGCCTAACCATTCATTACTGTGCATCCCCCAAATACTTTGGGTATCCCATGATCCACCTCGTATGCCAATTTCTGTCCCTGCAATATCTTTGGCTTTTTTAGTAATGATATTGATTACCCCTGCAAATGCATCGGCTCCATATAATGCAGAACCAGGCCCCCTAATCACCTCAATTTGCTGAATTGCCTCCACTGGCAATTCCATTCCTTGCATGCCACTGCCTTTGTATGGCACAGAATAACGAGTACCATTAAGCATAACCAACACCTGATTATTAACACTATTACGCATTCCACGCATTGAATAAACTGCATCATTAGTTACCGCTTGGATACTTACATGCAAGCCAGGCACTGTTTCAAGCACTTGACTTAATTCTGTAGCCCCCATATTTTTAATTTGCTCTGCAGTAACAACGGTTGTTACTGCTGCTGACTTATACGCAGGCTTTTCTGTACCTGATGCAATGGTGACTGATATATTTGCTAATTGCTCAGGGGACATAGCAAAAAAATCATCTACATCAATACCTTCAGCTATTGCACACTGACTTACCTCTACAAGCGCCAGAAAAGCTACTATTGTTAATTGGAATAATGATAAAGATCTGTAGCTTAGCCACATCCCTGTTATTTTATTTTTAAGCATGTAATTCACAATAAATCATCCAACGGTACTGGTTTTGCTATTCCATAGCCTTGAGCATAATCAACACCCAACTCATTTAACAAGTCGAAAATCTGTTTATTTTCAACAAACTCAGCAATAGTTTTCTTCCCCATCACGTGCCCAACCTCATTGATTGACTTGACCATAGCTAAGTCAACTTGATCTTCCAAAATATCTTTAACAAACAAACCATCGATTTTTAAATAATCAACAGGTAAGTTTTTTAAGTAGGCAAAAGAAGAAAGCCCACTCCCAAAATCATCCAATGAAAATGAACAGCCTTTATCTCTTAGGTGTTGAATAAATTTTGTAGCACTATTTAGACTAGAAATGGCTGCTGTTTCTGTAATCTCAAAACAAATTTTTTCAGTTGGAATTGCATAGAGCTCAAACATTTCATTAATAAAGCCCAACATACTTTCATCAGATAATGACAGTCCTGATAAATTGACTGAACACACAGCCAATTTATCTAAACAGGCTCTATGGTTGGCTAACCATTCAAATAAATGAGCAATAACCCATTTATCCAAGTGAGTCGCTAAATTATAGCGTTCAGCTGCAGGCAAAAAAGCACCTGGGGGTATCACATTTCCTTGTTCATCTAAAAAACGAACCAATGTTTCAAAATGCAACCCTTCTTGATTTTCTTCTGTAATAGGAACAATCAACTGGCCATATAAAACAAAGCGATTTTCATCAAGACCATGTTGGATTTTTTCTACCCATTGCATTTCGCCTTGACGCATAGCCAGTTCTTCATCATCCGGTCTAAAAACATGGACTCGATTTCTCCCGTTCTCTTTTGCCGCATAACAAGCTGCATCAGCTTCTTTTAAAGCATCTACAGCATTTCCGGTACTAAAATAAATAGCTGAGATTCCAATACTAACACCAATAGAAAAACTTCTACCTTCCCAAGCAAATTGAAAATCTCTGATAACATTCCTTAGCTTTTCACAAGCATGATAAGCCTCATCCAATGAACAACTATTCATTAAAATACCAAATTCATCCCCCCCTAAACGGGCTAAAGTATCATTTTTTCGAATGAGCTTCTTTAATACATTCCCCAACTGTCTTAATAGCTCATCACCAGCCATATGACCACTAGTATCATTAACAACTTTAAACTGATCCAAATCTAAGTAACAAAGAGCATGCTGTACACCACTATCCTTTGCTTCCTTCACTGATTGCTGAATAACACCATCAAATTCAATTCTATTTACCAAACCAGTTAAGGCATCATGACTTGCTTGATACTCAATTTTTTCTGCTAGCAATCTTGTTTCTGTAACATCTTCACAAACCAATAAAAAATTATATTGCTGATTTTCATTATTAATAATGCGTGCTGTTTCTCTTACCCAAATAACCCTTCCATCACGACAAATTTTCCTAAGTTCTTGTTTATGAACTTTATGTGGTGAGGCAACACATAAATCAAACAACATCTTTGCGACTAATTGATCTTCTGGATGAACAAAGTCAAAAATTGAACACCCTTGTAAAAGTTCACAACTTAAATCGAGCTGTTTAGCACCAAAGCTATTAACTGAGACAATCATACCGTTGGCACTTAAGTGAAATACCATAGTTGGGTTATCATCATAAAGAGCACGATAATGATTTTTAGCAACGGTTAAGGCAGTATTTTGATGCTCTACTGTTTCTATCATGTCATTAAAAGCATCAACTAACTCCCCAACTTCATCACTTCCCTGCTTTGTTGCCCGTTGTGAAAAGTCCTTTTCATTAGTAATTCTATGTACAGTGGTTAATAGTTTATTTAAGGGGCGTGTAATTACACGTAACAAAGGTGTTGTAAACAAAAAGGTAACAACAGTTGCCATAAATAAGGCAAGAAAAAGTAAAGTTATAGACTGAAGCTTATCTAGAAAAGGAGTTTCTAGGTCTGCTTGAATATAAACAACACCTAACATTTCATTATCTAATTCAACTAAGTTATAGATATGAAGTAATGTATGATCAAAATGAGTCGATTGACCTAAGTAGTGTTTAGGACAGGGAATACCTTGAAATTCACTTACTTTAAAAAAAGTAAATATATGTCCCTGTGCATCATAGAGACAAGCTGACTGAACCGTTACTAATTGCTCTAAAGAAGATAAATTTTCTTTAGCTAAATCGGTATCATGAAACGATAAAGCTGCCGTACTTCTATTAGCAATTAACTGAGCCATCGTAGACAACTCATTCTGTGCATTTTTCTTAAAATCAGAGACTTCTAAAACCAGTAATAAGAAAGCAGCAATAACTAAACCTGAGATACTAGAAAAAAGTAAAACTGAAAGCAGTTTCTTTTTAATGGAAAGGTTTTTAAGAGGCTTAATCATTTTGCTCTCCTTCATAGATCTCAGCAACTTCCAATAATTTTGCACTAATTTCTAACCCACTTTTTCTTAGGCTTAGTAAATTAACACCTAATTTAACTTTACCCTCTCGCTGGAAAAATGAAATCATTCCTCCTTGATGTGTAAACGGCTTGGACTCCCCTACAGTTAGTTTAGCTACTACAGATTTAATAGTTAAAACCCCAAGTGTCGATATATGAGCTTTTGAAAGGGATGATATATAGACAATGTGACAATGCTTTGCTTCATCGGCATGCTGTATTCGGCTTAATCGAATAGGCTTCCCTTTTACTGACCTTTTTTCAATGGGGTTTAAAATAGGGCCAAAAGGATCTTTACCTAGAATACATAAATTAAATGTCTCTAACTCATTTTCTGGCCAAGTAATAAATTTAGTAAAGTTATAGAGATAGCCTGCTTTAATTTTATATTCAATACTATTCTCTTCAGCATTTAACTGACTAAAAAATAATAGACTTAATATAAAAAAGAACCTTTTCACTGGAAAAAGCTCTTTTTCTTATATAAAACGATAATCATACATATTCAAAGTAAACCGCAATAAACACCAAGGGCGACAGCCTTTACATAGCTATTACCCAAAAATTGCAATAAACCTTGTCTCACCTAATACTAATTTGAAATAAAGAATTATTAAGTATAGGTCAAAGTATGAATAATTCTATTCTGCGGTAAAAAAAGTATTGATTACTTTAATCATGTAGTGATGATCTTCAACACCAGCACTTTCTCTTATGCTGTGCATCGCCCACATAGGGTTTCCTACATCAATCGACCTAACACCCAGCTTTGCTGACGTTATGGGGCCAATAGTGCTTCCACAAGGAATATCGGTTCTATGCGAATAGGTTTGATAAGGTACATCACTCATTTCACACCATTGGATAAACATTGCTTCAGAAATACTTTCAGAGCTATATCTATGATTCGCATTCACCTTAATAACGGGTCCTTTATTAACCGTTACTTTATGTTCAGGCTCATAAGCTGATGGAAAATTAGGTTGATAGGCATGAGCCATATCAGCACTAATCATAAAGCTTTTGGCTAACGCCCTTTGATAGTCTTCTTCATTAACATTTGATGCAAACGCAATACGTTGTAGAGTATCAGGTAAAAAACAACCATTAGCACCTTTAGTACTCTCACTACCAATTTCTTCATGATCAAATAAAGCACAAACAAGCGTAGTATCTGAGTCCAAAGTACTTTCATTTAACATTGCGTGTATCCCAGCATGACAAGATGCCAAGTTATCCAACTGGCTATCTGCATAGAATTGTTGTTGATCCCCCCAAAAACTTCCTTTTTGAGTATCGTATACATTTAATTCCCAAGATAAAATCTTATCCGCATCAATACCTGATGCATTTGCTAGTAATTCATGTAAATACTTTGCTGATAACTGCTCTTCAACGGCTGCAGATAGAATCAAAGCCAATTCATTTTGTTTATGTAATTTTAAGCCCTCTTCATTTACCTTTCTATTCATATGAATGGCGAGATTAGGTAAGCGCAACAAAGCTTGATCAAACTTAACCAATTTACTGGCGATACGACCTTCTTCTGTTTTATAGCTAATTCGACCCGCGATACTTAAGTCCCTATCTGTAAAGGTCGCTAAAATTGGTCCGCCATAAATTTCCACACCTAGCCTAAGTAAGCCATCCGAATTTTTAACAGCATTAGGCTTTATTTTTAACCCTGGAGAATCTGTATGCGCTCCTAAAATCCTATAACCTGTTTCTGTTAATCGTTTTTTTCCTAATACAAAACAAATAATTGATGAATCATCCCTAATAATATAGTATCGCCCTCCTGGTTTTATACTCCATATATCAGTTTCCTTAAGTGCTTTAAAATCAAAAGAGATTAATTTATTTTCGATACTCTTTACTGCATGAAAAGCACTTGGACTCTCATCAATGAAAGCTAGCAATGCTTCTACTTGTTCCTTTGCTATACTCATTTTTCTTTTAACTCCATCGATACTGAATTAATACAATAACGTAAGCCAGTTGGTTGAGGCCCATCTTCGAACACATGCCCCAAATGAGCTCCACAAGATTTACAAGTCACTTCAACCCGTTTCATTCCATGGCTTTCATCCGTTATTTCCTTAATATTATTAGCATCAATAGTATTCCAGAAACTGGGCCAACCTGATCCAGAATCATATTTAGTCTCAGAATCAAACAAGCTTTCCCCACAACAAGCACAGATATAAGTTCCTAAAGTTTTACAGTCAGTATATTTTCCCGTAAAAGGTCGTTCTGTCCCTTTGTTTCTGCAAACATCAAACTGTTCTGCTGATAATGTTTCACGCCATTGTTGCTCTGTCTTTTGTTTACCCATTATTTAGACCTTAATACTTTTAAAATACATATAAATCTCATTTTACACTTAGAGTTAATGATAACAACACTTAATTTATGTTGCCAAACCAGTAGTATAGCCACTTTCAGCCTCAACCATGGTCATAAAAAAAATATGTTATAATGCATGGATAATTGTTTCTAATAGAGAATAATCATGACCGAAATGATAAATGCAGGCATTGAGTTAATGCTAATTGGGATGGGAATAGTCTTCGCCTTTCTAGCCTTACTTGTTGTAGTAGTAAATTTCATGACAACAGTCATTCAGCGCTTCTTTCCAGAAGCACCTGTTACTGCAATTTCCCCTGCATCGGCTTCAACTAGCCATACAGATGCTGGCGTTATTGCTGCAATCAGTGCTGCGGTACACCAATATCGCAACAAACATAAATAAATTATTATTTAGGAAACTTAAAGCTAACTCACAAAGTAGGCTTTAATTAAAATTGACCCACAAAGGTCACAGGAGATAAACAATGTCAGAGGTTAAGAAGCCTTTAGGTATAACAGAAGTTGTATTACGTGATGCACATCAATCAATTCTAGCAACACGTTTGCGTATTGAAGATATGCTCCCTATTTGTGAAAAACTTGATCAAATAGGCTATTGGTCTATTGAATCATGGGGTGGCGCAACATTTGATGCTTGTATTAGATACTTAGGTGAAGATCCTTGGGAAAGATTACGTCTGCTAAAAGCAGCTATGCCCAACACACCTCAACAAATGTTATTTCGTGGCCAAAATATTTTAGGCTATCGTCATTATGCTGATGATGTAGTCGACAAATTTGTCGAGCGATGTGCTGTCAATGGTATGGATGTATTCCGTATTTTTGATGCCATGAATGATATGCGAAATATTGAACAAGCCGTTAAAGCTGTTCTTAATACTGATGCACATGCTCAAGGCACAATTTCTTATACTACCAGCCCTTTTCATACTATTGATAAGTGGGTTGTTCAAGGTAAGCAAATTGAAGATATGGGAGCCCACTCTATCTGTATTAAAGATATGGCCGGGCTATTAAAACCTTACGATGCTTTTGAATTAGTTACAAAACTAAAACAAGCAACTGATATACCTGTTCATTTACATTGCCATGCAACAACAGGTTTAAGCGTACCCACTATTATTAAAGCGGCTGAAGCTGGTATTGATAATGTTGATACAGCCATTTCATCATTAAGTATGACTTATGGCCACAGCCCAACAGAAACTATTGTTGCCAGTCTTGAAGGTCAAGATAGAGATACGGGTTTAGATTTAATTAAACTTGAAGACATCGCCCATTACTTTAGAGATGTCAGAAAGAAATATGCTGAACATGAAGGAAGCTTAAAAGGCGTTGATAGCCGAATCCTTATTTCTCAAGTACCGGGCGGCATGTTAACCAACATGGAAAGCCAACTAAAAGAACAAGGTGCTGCTGATAAGTTTGATGATGTATTAGCAGAAATACCTAAAGTTCGTGAAGACTTAGGTTTCATTCCTTTAGTGACACCAACATCTCAAATTGTTGGAACTCAGGCTGTACTGAATGTTATAGCAGGTGAGCGTTATAAAACAATAACTAAAGAAACAGCAGGTGTTTTAAAAGGTGAATATGGCGCAGCACCAGCCCCTGTTAATAAAGAATTACAGGCACGAGTATTAGAAGGTGGCGAAGCAATCACATGCAGACCAGCTGACTTAATTGACTCAGAAATGCACGAACTTATTGCTGAAGTTAAAGAAAAATCAGAAGCAGAAGGCGTAACATTAGCTGAGAATATTGAAGAAGATGCTTTAATTAACGGTCTTTTTGCTCAAGTTGGCTGGAAGTTTATTGTAAACCGTAATAACCCAGATGCTTTTGAAGCAGCTCCAAACCCTGAAGCAACTGCAAGTGCACCAGCAGCCAACAATACAGCAACAGAAACTTATTCTGTAAATGTGGATGGTAGAAATTACAATGTAGCTGTGGGCCCTGGTGGTTCAAATATCAGTGTACAACAATCTAGTAGCGCTCCAATTGCTGCTAGTAGCAGTGGTGCAGAAATTGAATCACCTATGGCTGGAACCATATTAAAAATGAATGTTACTCAAGGTACTCATGTTGCTCAAGGTGATGTCGTTTTAATTATGGAAGCGATGAAAATGGAAACCGAAGTCCGCTCTAAAATTTCGGGAACTGTTAGCTTGCTTAATGTTAAAGAAGGCGATGCCGTTGCAGTTGGTGAAGCTTTAATCACATTATAATTTTTACTGAAATGTAAAAGCTTTAGCCTCACACAAATATGTGAGGCTAAAGTACTGTAAAAATAATTTAATTATAATTTTTATAGTCCCCATAAATCTAATCTATATAAGACAAACTCTCTATGGAAAATCTCATTGCCCTATGGGAAAGCACTGGCATTTATAACTTTACAATTCCACAAGTTGTTATGATGCTTGTTGGATTCTTATTGCTTTTTCTTGCTATAAAAAAAGGTTTCGAACCTTTACTATTAGTTCCTATCGGCTTTGGTGCCATTTTAAGTAATATCCCCATTGCAGGCATCGCAGAAGAAGGTGGATTACTATACTATTTATATTTTGGTATTAAGTCTGGTATTTTTCCCTTACTTATTTTTATGGGTGTAGGCGCAATGACCGATTTTGGTCCCATGCTAGCCAACCCTAAAACTTTATTCCTAGGTGCCGCAGCTCAGTTTGGTATTTTTGCAACTTTATTAGGTGCTCTAGCCTTAAATCTTGTTCCTGGTATGGAATTCACATTAAAAGATGCCGCGGCTATTGCCATTATTGGTGGGGCTGATGGGCCTACGGCTATTTATGTTGCCTCAAAACTTGCCCCTGACCTACTTGGTGCGATTGCAGTGGCAGCATATTCTTATATGGCTTTAGTCCCCTTGATTCAACCTCCCATTATGCGCGCATTAACAACTGAAGATGAACGCAAAATAGAGATGAAACAACTTCGAGTTGTAGGCCCTACAGAAAAAATTGTTTTTCCATTAATGTTATTAACATTAAGTGCCTTACTACTTCCATCTGCCGCACCTTTAGTGGGTATGTTTTGCCTAGGCAACTTAATGAATGCCTGTGGCGTAGTCGATAGGTTAAGTAAAACATCACAAAATGAACTAATCAATATTGTGACTATTTTTCTAGGCCTTGCCGTAGGTTCAAAAATGAGTGCAGATGCATTCTTACAAGCAGAAACTTTAGGCATTTTAGCACTAGGAGCTGTTGCATTTTGTATTGGTACAGCTTGTGGTGTTTTAATGGCAAAAATCATGAACAAATTTAGCGACACTCCAATCAATCCATTAATTGGTGCTGCTGGCGTATCAGCTGTTCCTATGGCTGCTCGCGTTGCCAATAAAGTTGGACTAGAAAGCAACCCTCATAATTTTTTACTAATGCATGCAATGGGCCCTAACGTTGCAGGTGTTATTGGTTCTGCTGTTGCTGCTGGAGTTTTATTAAGCCTCGTTAAATAGCATCAATAACTCAATAAAAAGCCCAGCATATTTAAAATATGCTGGGCTTTTTTGTGCTTTAAATTTGAGATTAGTTTTTCAAATACTCTCTAGTCATTTTAAAAATAACAGGGCTTAATAAAGCTAAAGCTATTAAATTTGGAATCGCCATTAAGCCATTCATAACATCAGCCATTAGCCAGATAATCCCTAATTTACCCATTGCCCCAACAGGAATTGCACATAACCATAAGATGCGATAAGGCCAAATTACTTTTACACCAAATAAAAATTCAGCGCAACGCTCACCATAATAACTCCAACCTAATATGGTCGTAAAAGCAAAGACCACTAAACCAAAAACCACAATGTACCCACCCCACCCCGGCATTCCTATATTAAAAGCCATTGTAGATAAAGCAGCGCCTGTTTCTCCGCTTGACCATGCTCCAGTAATCACTATAACTAATGCCGTCATCGTACATACAATTAAGGTATCAATAAAGGTACCTAACATAGCAATCATACCTTGCTGAACCGGGCTATTAGTTTTAGCCGCCGCATGGGCAATAGGCGCACTACCCAGCCCTGCTTCATTAGAAAAAACACCTCTTGCCACACCAAAGCGAATAGCCGCCCAAACAGCCGCCCCCGCAAAACCACCAACTACCGCAGTTTCTGAAAATGCACTAGAAACAATCAACATTAAAGCTTCAGGCACTTGTTCTATATGAGTAACAATAACAAATAAAGCCCCCACTATATAAAGTACTGCCATAGTCGGAACAAGTTTAGATGCAACTACCGCAATACGCCCTAAGCCACCTAAAATAACAGCTGCCGTTACAATTGTTAGCACAACTCCTGTTTGCCAGACGGGTACATGAAACATTGCTTCAACAGCATCAGCAACAGAATTTGCTTGCACCATATTCCCAATACCAAATGCAGCCAAAGCACCTAACATTGCAAAAACAATAGCTAGCCAATTCCAATTATCACCCAAGCCATTTTTAATATAATACATCGGACCACCAACATAGCGCCCATCTTCGTCAACTTCTCTGTATTTTACTGCCAACACTGCTTCTGCATATTTTGTAGCCATTCCAAATAAAGCTGTCATCCACATCCAAAAAACAGCACCAGGGCCACCTAAAGCAATAGCCGTTGCCACACCAGCAATATTGCCTGTACCAATGGTGGCAGAAAGAGATGTCATTAATGCTTGAAAAGGTGAAATGTCTCCTTTTTGACTATCTTTTCTATCCCCTAAAAGCAGAGCAAATGCTTTAGTAGTATATCGCCATGGAAAAGCTCTCAACCCAAGCATCAAAAACATTCCAACGCCCAATAAAAAGGCCAGCATAACTGGCCCCCATACAACACTACTCAATAGTGTTAACAGCTCTTCTATTTTTTTCATTTTAATAATTTACTTGCTTCTTCTGCTTTATCATAATCAACACCGACGCTAATTATAAAGCTAGTTGCCTGCTCTATATTCATTTCTGATTTAACCACTCTTGATTCATGGACAATAACAGTAAAACCTGACGTTGGATTTGGCGAAGTCGGGACAAAAAGAATATACATTTCCTGTTCTTTATTAGTTACATAAGCAGGAACCCATAAGCCTTCCTTAGGATATTCTATATATACAACTTCTCTTGCTTCTTTTTGCTCATGTCCAGAAAACATATTTACTACTTTTTTAATCACCCTATACACTGTATTTAAAAAGGGGATTCGATCAACAATAGAATCAATACCCGAAATAATCCATGATTTGCCTACAATACTTAAACGATAACCCACATAAGTAAATACAGTAAAACTACCGGCAAATATTATGACTGTCATTAAATAGTTATCATAATAACCATAAACAAAGCGGATTAAGTCAGAAAACCGATCATTTAAAAAGAATACAATTTGGCCAATCACATAAATAGGTAAAAATGCCAAAATACCGATCAGAAAGTAATTAAATATTTTTTTCATGCTCATACCTTTTTAATTATTATGATTGTTGCAATACAATAAAATCAGTTATTTAAGAACAAGTAAAACACCTGAAATCAATAAAAAGGCAGCAAAGAACTGCCCATATTTTTTATCATCTATTCCACTATAAATTAGCTCTTCAGTCAGTAAAAAAACGATGACTCCCAACTGTAAAAAACTCATATTATCAGCATAAGATAATTCAAAGTGACTGCCAATAAAAAACAAAGTTATTAGCTGGAAGATAGCGAATGTAGCATAGCAAATAGCAACAGTTACACGCGTAGTGTTTTTGTCATAGCCTTTACCATGTACTATTGCGGTTAACAAAGAACCACCTAAATTTGTTAATCCATGAATTAGGCCCATCACAGCAAGGTATGTTCTCTCATACTTAATCATTTGCTGTAATTTTTTCTCAAGGAATGGAAAAAAGCTTTTTAATGCGACTAAAATTAAAAACACACCGATGAGTAAACCCATACTAAACTTTGCAGCACTAACAAAGAACAAGAAGATTACAACTAAGGGGATGCTATAAATCAATACTCTTTTATAAAAAGTAACATCAATAAATTGGTAATGTTTAATGATTTGCAGGGAATTGATTGCAATTGAAATAGGCAGCAACACACTGAGTGCATTAATAAAGTCATAGCCTAGCAATAGTAAAATAGGCGTGCCAAATAACAACACGCCCACACCAAAAACAGATTGAATCACTGCTGTTGCAATAACAGTAAGTAAAATATCTACTGGCATTTTTTTCCTCTTTTATTATTTTTATAAGTAGAAAAATATTATTCTAAGTGGGGATTTGGGTATTAAGCTAATGTAGACTCAAGACATTTCCCAATCGCTATACTTAACAAAGCTTCCACCTCTCCCATTCCCATATCCACTTCTTCAGCAATAACATCAGTATGGTCTGTATACTCAACAAAACCTATCGCTATTTCAACGGGATCTTTTTTAGGTGTTGTCACATTAACATAGATATTGCGTTTTATTCTTTCTGTAATAATTTCAGCTCTATCTAAAGATATTCCAGGTAAGGCTAGTACAAAGTCATCCTCCCCTACTCTTGCTGCAATATCTAACCCTGTGCGAATATCTAGTTTAAGTGATTCAACAACTTTAAAAAGCGTGGTATCCATTTCATATTCAGCTAAATGATGCTTATTTTTAAAGTCAGTCAAACTAAGATATAACAATGAAAAAGGCAATTCATTACGCTTTGAATTATCAACTTTTTCTTGTAACCGCTCCAACACACTTTCTCTAGCTAATAGTTGTGTTAAAGGGTCAACAGCTACATTTTCTTTCTCTAAAGCTTCCTGCGCTTCAAGCCTTAAAACATTAATAATTCCTAAAGAACAAGCCAGTAAAACACCTAATATCCAAGCAAAATACCACATGGTTCCTCCTAATAAAGTGTATGGTTATTTTTACGGATATGTTCGACCGTTACTTTGCCTCGAAATACCCGAAACACCCAACTTGTATAAATCATAATCAGTGGTAAAAAAATCACTGTTACCCAAAACATCACATTTAAGGTTTTTATACTGGAACTAGAATCCCACACCGTTAAGGAGCTATTGAAAGAAATACTGGAAGGAATAAGAAATGGAAACATAGAGCAGGCCGCTGTCAAAATTATTGATGCTATAGTGATACAACTAAATATAAAGGCACTCCCAGGTTTATCAAATCGTGATAACAACAGTGTTAGCCCCCCTCCAATAAAAGCAGAAGCAGGGACAGCCCATAATCCAGGTAAATGACCATAATTATCTAGCCATAGACCAGGTTCTCGCTTAACAAACTTTGCAATAGGGTTTGATGCTGCATTAGGAAATATCTCAGAGCTAATATGATAGCCATCAAGCGTAATAATCCAGACTCCAGCTAAGCCAAATAGAACCAAAGTTGCGATTGTAAAAATTATCACACATTTTTTAGCCCTTTCGTTAATATTGCCTATTGTTTTAATCTGCAAATAAACAGCACCATGCATAATGAACATAGATAAACTAATAAGTCCTGCCAATAATGCAAAAGGATTTAATAACCCCATAAAACTGCCAAAATATACAATTCGCATATTGTCTTCAAAATGGAAAGGGATACCTTTTAATAAATTACCAAAAGCGATGCCTAACACTAATGCTGGAACAAAAGCCCCAACAAACAGAGCTCTATCCCAATTTTCACGCCATGCAGGTACAGCCAACTTACTACGATAATCAAAACCCAAAGGTCGTAAAAACATAGCAAATAAAGCTAATAACAATGCGAAATAGAAGCTAGAGAAAGAAACAGCATAAACCGTTGGCCATGCCGCAAATAACGCGCCCCCAGCCATGACAAACCAGACTTGATTACCTTCCCATGTTGATCCAATAGAATTTATAATAACGCGCCTTTCTTCATCATTTTTACCTAAAAAAGGCAATAACACGCCTACACCTAAGTCATAGCCACCCAAGATAGCAAAGCCAATAATTAACACACCTAAAAAGGCCCACCAAATAATTCTTAAGGTTTCATAATCAAAAATCATCGTTAACCTCTTTGATCCATTTCAAAATGATAGCGTCGTCTATGCAAGCTACTCGGTCCTAACTTGATATATTTCAACATCAAAAACATTTCGATTACCAGAAAAATAGTATAGAAAAAAACATAGCCTGATAGGCTTAAAATAATATCCCATTCAGATAAAGAAGAAGCACTTAGAAAAGTAGGTAATACTTCTGCAATAGACCATGGCTGCCGCCCAAATTCAGCTACAAACCATCCAGTTTCACAGGCTATCCAAGGCAAAGGCATCGTATAAAGACTTAATTTTAGAATCCAGTCATTTCTACTCTTTCTAATCGAACTAGCAACAACAGCAATCACAAATACAATGAGCATAATAAACCCACTGACAACCATTACTCTAAATGTCCAAAATAGAGGGGCAACTTGTGGAATTGAATTTTTTATTGCCAATTCAATTTGTTCATCAGTGGCATCAACAACATTTTCTGTATAGCGCTTTAATAATAAGCCATAGCCTAAATCTTTCTTTAATGACTCAAACTCGGTAATGACAGTTTCTTCTCTATTGCCTTCTCTAAGCTGCTGCAATAAGCCATAAGCTTTAATCCCATTATGAATATGAACCCTGTTATTTGCTAAAATTTCTGTTAAACCAATAACGGGTGTATCAATTGAGCGAGTACCAATCAAACCTAAAACCCAAGGAATTTTTACTGCATAATGCGTTTTCATTGCTTCTTGATCAGGAAGCCCTATAACAGTAAAAGCTGCTGGTGCTTCTTCCGTATGCCACTCTGCCTCAATAGCCGCTAATTTGGCTTTTTGTACTTCTCCATCTGTGTATCCACTTTCATCCCCAAGCACGATAACAGCTAACACTGATGCCAAACCAAAGCCTGCTGCAATAGTGTACGAGCGTTGAGAAAATGCAGCGTCTCGTCCTTTTAGCATGTAATAGGCACTTATACCTAACACAAAAGCTGATGCCGTCGTATAGCCGGCAGCCACTGTATGTACAAATTTAACCTGAGCTGCTGGGTTAAAAATTAAAGCAGCAAAACTTGTTACTTCCATTCGCATGGTTTCGTAATTAAACTCTGCACCAACAGGGTTTTGCATCCAGCCATTAGCAACTAAAATCCATAAAGCTGATAAATTAGAGCCTAATGCAACGAGCCAAGTAATGGTTAAATGTTGTCCCTTAGTTAATTTATCCCAGCCAAAGAAAAATAAGCCGACAAAAGTTGATTCCATAAAAAAAGCCATTAAACCTTCAATGGCTAAGGGTGCTCCAAATACATCCCCCACATAATGAGAGAAATATGACCAGTTCATGCCAAATTGAAATTCCATGGTTAAACCAGTCGTCACACCTAATGCAAAGTTAATTCCAAATAACTTGCCCCAGAACAAGGTCATATCCTTATAAATTTCTCGGCCAGTCAATACATAAGTTGACTCCATAATAGCCAAAAGAACAGATAACCCTATTGTAAGAGGCACAAATAGAAAGTGATATAAAGAAGTAACAGCAAACTGCCAGCGTGAAAGCTCAACAACCGCATCTGAAATCATATCTAGTCCTTTGGTAAAACGGATTTTATAATATTATTGCTAAGAATAGGCTAACTACGAATAGCTGGCAAGCAGTAATCTAGAGTAAAATAGCTTAATCTAAAAAGAATAATAATTTTATTCCTTCCAGCCTAAATAAAATAATGATTATTGTCATATCGCCTTCAAAAACTCTAGACTTTGCTAACAAGCAATATCAATCACATACAATACCCCGACAGTTAGAACAAAGTCAGACTCTTATTGATACTGTTGAACAACTCAGCCCAGAAGCGTTATCTAATTTAATGAAGATTAGTGACAAATTAAGTCAACTTAATTGGCAACGCTATAAGGACTTTACAACACCTTTTTCTTTAAATAATGCCAAACAAGCTTTATTAGCCTTTAAAGGCGATGTTTATGGAGGCATTGATTCTGATAATTATAACGATGATGATTTTAATTTTGCCCAGCAACATTTAAGAATTTTATCGGGTTTATACGGTGCACTACGCCCTTTAGACTTAATACAACCTTACCGTTTAGAAATGGGTACTCGCTTACAAAACCCTCAAGGGAAAAATTTATACGAATTTTGGGATAAACAAGTAACAGAATTACTTAACCAAGACTTTGATGGCAGAGAAACACCTGTACTTATAAACTTAGCTTCTAATGAATACTTTAAAGTCATTAAGCCCAAGCTATTAAATGCCAGAATATTAACTTTGGCTTTTAAAGAGAATAAATCGGGCACGTATAAAACCATAGGCATACATGCCAAGCGTGCTCGTGGATTAATGACAAACTTTATTATTAAAAACCGTTTAACGGAAGCAGAACAAGTTAAAGGGTTTGATTTGGAACAATATGCTTTTAACGAAGCTCTATCTTCAGAAAAAGAATGGGTCTTTAGCCGAGGCTAAAACATTCTTATACCTATATTAAAACTATTAGCATGCATTTATCTATTTTGTTAAAAAAACAAATCCTTATTCTTAGTGTTATTATTTTTTCTTATTCAACGGTTGTTTTTGCAGAACCTCAACAAAAAGGTCGAGGTATATCTAATGCCTGGGAATTGCCGCCATTAATATTAAATGACCTTAATGGTGAAAAACATAATTTATATGACTGGCATGGCAAAGTTATTATGCTTAATTTTTGGGCGACCTGGTGCGGCCCCTGCCAAATTGAAATACCTGACTTTATAAATTATCAAAAACAATATGCAGATAAGGGATTACAAATAATTGGTATTGGACTTGATGAAGTACGTAAATTAAAAAACTATGTACGCACTGTTGGTATTAATTACCCCATACTACAAGCTGATCCAGAATTGCAATATTCTTTATTAAAACAATGGGGTAATCCATTTGGTGTATTACCCTTTACAGTAATAATTGCTAGAGATGGGCATTTGGTCTTTATGCAACAAGGGATTTTAAATAAACAATCTTTTGAGACTTACGTTAAGCCTCTATTAGAATCAGCTGAATAATTTTGCTATTTTTCACCATGAAAGTTTGAATTTATCACCCAATCTTTCATGGTGAAATATTGTAACTATTTTATAGCAATATGTTCATCAATTTGCCACTTCAAAGGATACTTAGCCATCACTTCCTGCAAATAAGTAGTCATTTTTTCTGATAATAACTTTTGTCTTACTCTATCCTCAATAGCGGCATAGTCTTTACGTTCTGCTGGCTTTCTATTGACGACAACAATAATGTGCCAGCCTTTATCTGTTTTAACAATTTCACTTAGCTCATTATCTTTTAAATCTTTAATCGCTAGTTCAATTTCTTTTGAACCATTGCCTTCTTTTAACCAGCCCATATCACCTGAACGTTGGCGACCATAAGTATCAATACTATGTTGTCCTGCTAATTCAAACAAACTTTCGCCAGCAATGATTCGTCCACGCATTTCTTCTGCTTGTTGCTGTGTTCCCAAGACTATTTGACCAATTTGTCTACGCTCAGGAATATAAGCAATTTCTGGGTGTTTCTGAAAATAGTCTAACAAGGTATTTTTATTTGGAATCCATTCTTGTTCTTTCTGTTTCAACAATAAACGTGTTGTTAAGTTATGCGCATATTCTTGTAACTGAGGATTAATATTTTCTGCTTTCTCATCGACCGCTTTTGCAGTAAGCGTTAATTGAATCCACTCATTAACCTTTTCGACTATTCTTTCCTTATCGACTTCACCTTGAGCCTTACTAGAAATTAAATCACCATATTTAATTAACACCCCTTCACCGTCGGCAAGTACAGTATCTGCTGTTGGAGCATTATCTAATTTCTCAAAGTATGTTTTAACCTTTGCGTCCGAAATTAACTTATTAATACTTAGCATTTTTAAAGTACTAAAGTTTCTTGCTATATAAGCTGATCTTGATGCAATTAAAGCATCCGTATTACCTTTAGTTCGCTCTTTAAACTGAGCATCAATATCCTCCGGCACTTTAAGTTGCTGAGTTAACCTTTTTAAATAAAGTCGAGCAAGAAGTGATGTTTTAAAGTTACTCATTTCTTGGTGAAAAACAACACTCTTATGCTTTTCAGCTGCTATAGCCTCTAGATATAAAGCTTCTGACCTTACCATTCTTAATAGCATATCACCACGCAGATATGCTTGATCCTTTTCATCCATAGATGGAAATTGAGTCGCAAAAGGAGCGGCTTGCATCGCAGCTTCTAATTGCTGCTCTGTCACTTGCCCAGACTCACCAATAGTTACTAGAACTTTATCTGCGTATGTAACGCTAGTAATTAAACTAAGAAAGAGAAAAACAAAAAAGTTATTTTTGATCATATGAATTTGAGATATTAATTTGGAAGTGAGGCTTTAGCCTCGCATAGACAGAAAAGCGAGACTAAAGCCTCACTTCCTGATTACACTTAATTGATTGTTTGGACGCAGGCGCGTCTTAAAGAGGGTTCCCACGGAGCCCATGGGAACCAGATGACAATTTATTTTTTGTTAGCACCACCTAAGTCATGTGCATTAGAGTGAATCCAGCTAATCGCTGCATCTAAATTATCCTTAATTTTCTTACCTTCCCAAGTTAACGCTTCTGCAACAATAGGCACACCTGACTTGTTAACTTCATGACAAGATGCACACAATAATGGACCATGACTTCCATCAGGGTTATATTGAGTCGCTTGTTTATAAGTCGTTGGATCAACCGTTGGTGTTACTGGGTACAAACCATGAATTGATTCATGACAAGCCTGACAAGCCAATCCTGCATGGCCTTTAGAGTAACGCATTACACTGTATTTACCTGGTTGGTTAATTGGAAATGCTACTCCACCCTGCCCTTCAACAAAAGGAGGTGCATGACAATCCGCACAATGAGGAACGCCTGGTGACAACCAATAATCTTTACCATGACTCGCCGCACTATATGGAACAGCCGCTATACCTGTCGCTTCTGCGGGAAGTTGTAGCGAAGATAACTTAGCAGATGGATTAGCAGATAATAATGCAACATTAATATCACCATCTTCATCTTTAGTCACTAATGGCGCACCATCTTTCATCGCAATAACACCGATATCTGGCACCATTCTATCTTTAGACCATGTGAGTAAAATACCTGATTTTCCTGGTGTATCATGGCCATTTTTATCTAACACAACTTTTGGATCTAGATATTTTTCTTCTAATACTTTACGTGTTACACCAATCGCTTTAGCAATCTCATCCAGAGATTTATTACGAATCGTTTTACCTGTTTGTTTAAAGGCATTTTTTAAATCATCACGTTGATACAGCTCTCGTGATAATTGGCTGTGACAGTTAGTACACCACATACCTTTACCACCTTGACCATTACCAATTTTAGAAACATTGGTTTGCATCCATTTTCCAATTTCATTCAGATGCTCTGGTGTACCTACCCCATCATTATCTTTATTTGGATTTGAATGCACATCACGTCCAGCAAAACAGCCGCCTTCGGTATCACGGTTATCTGATGTTGCATAAAAGTTTTCACCTGTTGGGGTAATAGGATAGCCTTCCATACCACCATCTTGCCTATGTGCTGGATGACAACCTGCACAAGTTCCTGTACGCCCTTCAGCATCAGGTAGAGGACGAATGGTTTGATGAACTCTATGTAAAGCTTCTGATAAAGGCATAATTGGAGAATCCCAATCTTCACGCTCTTTACTTCCACTCATAACCTGAGCAATTCCTTTAGACTGCAACACACCAATTACGTTATCTGCATGACATTGCTGACAAAGTACAGGGTCACTACCTAAACGGTTTTGAGTAGACCGACTAGTAGGTTCATAATTAGCCAAGAATTGAGTACCATGACGCGCATCATGAATTTGTAACACTGAAATAGCGGTTGCTTTCAGTTCTGCCATATAAGAAGTGGCACCAAGACTTTCCCAAAATACTTTCTCTTGTTTATAAAGTGTAAAAGTATCGCCATTCGCATTTGAATTAGCATGGCAATTTGCACAATTAGGTACATCAATCGGGTTAGTCCCAATAAACTTAACAGGCTTTCCTGAATGGCTATCAATAATAGGCTTATTTGTTTTAGCATCAACCAAGCCCACCCACGCTTCTTGATAAGGACGAAGATCACTTTCCACAATTTCCAGTGGACTTTTCTTCATCAATTCATCATAAAAAGGTGTTAAAGGTAAGCCTAAAGCATCCCAAATACCTGGATTAGTCAAAACAATAGGTACATTATCTAATACTGGAGATTTGGTATAAACCACTGTCCCTGTATCACCTGTATAGTGCAAGTGACCATTTTTTAACGGCATTCCAGAAGGACCTGCATCACGAGGTATTGGCAATTCAATACCAATCCGTTTCTTTTCACTGTCTTTACTGGTATTTTTAGGGTTACTACCTTTTAAATCTTTATAAATATACAAGTGGGTAAAATAAGCATTACCTACATTTTCATTTTTTGTATATTTTCCATCCTTATTCACATCATAAGGAATATTCCAGTAGGCCAGCTTTGTACCTTCTGAGAAGGTATTATCAACATGACCATATTCCAGTTTCATGCGTTTTTTACCATCCAACAAAACGGTTGGATCTTTTGGATCAGCTTTTAATAACTGCGGAAAACTATAAGGTCCATCCGCAGTTTTAACGACCTGACTTTGAATCGAGTTATAAGGCGGTAAAATACAACAATAAGAAAAGTCAAAACCTGTACAGTGCATCCCCAATTCATAATTAATGGTGATATTGTAATCATTTTTGGGTTTTTGTTTATCTCCAATAACTGCATTGCTAATGGGACTATTCCTAAGCAAAGTTTTTTCTTTTTCTGGTGCAGAATAAGGGACATATCCTGCAAAAACAGGGCTGATAAACAAACTACTGAGTAATATAGGTATGGCAATTCTTTGCATGATCTTACTTCCTCATTTGATAATAATATTGCGCCAGTTGCTTAATTTCTTCTGCACTCAATTGCTCTGAAATTAAACGCATTCGACTATAAACGTCGTTTTGACGAACCCCAGTTTTATATTCAGTTAATGTATTAACAAAATATTCAACCTGTTGTCCCGCCAACGCGGGGATATCCTGCCTTTCGCCTTGTCCGTTACCACCATGACAAGTAAAGCAAGGCGGAATGATTTTTTTACCATTGCCTTTAGCAACTAAAACTTCTGCTTTTTCTAGCTTTTGTTTTTTAGCTTTATGCTGAGCTTCAGGTAAAGAAGCAAACCAGACAGCTAAATCAGCAGAGTCTTGCTCACTTAAGCCCACAGCAACAGAATTCATTAAGGCATGCGTTCTTTTATTATCAGCATAATCACGCAACTGCTTATAAGTATAAGTTGCCAATTGTCCCGCTAAAGATGGAAAAGCATCCATCTGACTCACACCTTTTTCACCATGACAACCAGTGCAAGACTCAGCAAGTTGCTTACCTTTTTTTAAATTCCCATCTTTCACAAAATTTAAAGCATCAGGTGTCCATGCTATATTCGAAGCCGGTTCAGCAATAAGCAAAGTAGGCACAAGTAATAAAAATAAAGAGAGTGTACGTTTCATATTTAATATCCCCATGCGCTTGAATCATATGTATCTAAAAAGAAGAACTGTAAAATTGGAATACCAAAACTGATAAACATAAGCACAGCAATTACTTTATTCCACAGTTTTATATCATTTAGATATTCTGGTAAATCTTTTACTTCATGGTAAGACTCAGCATATTCCACTTCCGCTTCATATACTTCAGTTGTAGCACCAAACTGAGTTTTAAAGATTAAATAAATAAACAAACAAGCAGAACCGACTAAAACCAGCCCCCCCATAATCATTAATAATTCATAGGGCTCCCAAGATAAAGTCATTAGGTTATTGTAGACCACGCTAGAAATTCTACGTGGCTGCCCAAGCAAACCAAGAACATGCCATGGTGTTGTCATAATACTCATGCCAATAAACCAAGTCCAAAGCTGCACTAAAGCTAAGTTATTTGAATAGATTGGTTTCTTAGTCAAAATCGGCCATAAATAATAAGCTATGGAAAAATACATAATAACGGTTGTACCAGCAAAGATCAGGTGAAAATGACCCGGTACCCAAGCAGTATTATGGATCATGGCATTCATCGCATAACTTGCGTTGACTAAGCCACCCCATCCACCAAAAATCAGCATCAATAAAGATAAGATAACTGAAAGTACCATAGTGTTAGTCCACGGTAGAGTACCTATCCAGCCAAATAAACCTTTACCACCCCGTAATCGACCGGCCACTTCTAATGAAGCAATAACCGTAAAACCTGTAATAAATGTAGGGATAGAAACAATAAACGTACCTACACTATGTAACAGTTTCCAGCCGCTAGCCTGTTCAGGATCCATATATAAATGATGAAAACCAATAGGCAAACTAAATACAACTAAAACAATAAATGCTGCTCTTGCTAGCTCATCACTAAACAAGTAAGAACCTGCGTGCTTAGGTACAAAAGAATAAAAAGCAGTGTAAGCAGGGATTAGCCAGAAATATACAATAGGATGTAAAGTCCAAGCAAAAAGTGTACGTGCTAAACCAACATCAATAGTATCAACCCAGCCAAAAGCCCAAGGAAGAATTAAGAACAATGACTCTAAAGCAACACCAGCACTAGTCCATAACCACAACATAGCATTCATTGTCGTTGCAAACATAACCAAGGGTACTATTTCACCAGGATTCTGCTCTTTCCATTGAAGAAACATCATAATCATGATGCCACACCAGACCCAAGACCCCACAATCAGCAGAGTTGCACCAATATAGAAAGCATAATGCGCTTGAACAGGTGGGTAAAAGGTATAAAGAACGGAGGCTAAACCTAATAAAAGAGGAACAGCCGCTATAACCACACCCGCTAAAGCCAACCAAAATCCAGCCCAGGCTAGATTCTTATTCCAAACTGGGGTTTTTAATGAAGTGCTCGCCGTATAATAGCCAAACCCCATAATAAAAAATGTTGTGAGCACATAGGCCATCAGAACCCCATGCGTACTCACCGAAGCAAAATAAACTGTTGGTGAATCTAATGCTTCAATCAGGCCACTACGTTCCAACACCTGATATTCGCCCATAAAACAAGCCAATATAAAAGCAATAAAAGCGACCCACATATGGCTTAAAGCGAGTTTTCTTTCTGTCATATCATTCATTTGTTATCCCCTCCCTTAGAAGTAATCTGTGGCGCTTGCCATTGATCTTTTTCTACCACATCAATTTTGCTCCACATATGATCATGCCCTAAACCACAATACTCATTACATAAAACAGGATACTCACCTGGCTTAGGAAAAGAGGTTTCTATTTCTGCAACAAAGCCAGGCACAATCATAGTACTCATATTAGTCATAGGAATATGCACCCCATGCAATACATCAATACTTACCCAACGAAAGGTTAATTTTGTTTCAGCAGGAACGGTAATTTTTTTAGGGAAAAATGAATAGCGTCCAGCTACCATTCTGATGGTGATTTCACCCTTTTCATCAATTTGAACACCTAAATTATCTTCTGCAAACTCTTCACTTAAATGCAGTTTTGCAGAATTAATAGTTTCTACATTACTAGGTGCATTAACACTATGAAATAAGGCGTCTATCATTATAATAGTAATAAAAAAAGCACAAATAGCTAAGACTATCTGTGCCCATTTTTTCTCTAACGGATCAATATGCATACCTTCCTCCTAATTGATCATACCGCGAGGTAGAAAAACCCCGTAGTAAAGAAACATCCAGCCTATAACCATGCTGATGCCCACAGTAATCATTAGCACCCAGGTACCAATTGGAGAACTTTCTAGTATTTTTTTACGTTCTTCTTCGCTTACTTCACTCATTATGCCTTCCTATTTTGAAGAATTATTTTTATTATAGATTTAGAGTATTAATATTAGCTAATATAACAGTGGGATCTTTAGCCTGTCAATTTTTGAAATGAACTTCTTTGCTTTTTAAATGTCGAGGAAACCCAATTTTAGACCAAGTAATAGAAAAGTATTTTTGAAAGGCGCTATATAAACCAGAAGGAGAATATATTATTTTGAAACAATTGGTTTTTTGCCAACTAAGTATCTAGCCTTTGGTCTCGTTACATTCTGCACACAAAAATAAGCAGCTTTATCAAAACTCATGGTCAATGTATGCGTTATTTTATGTTCAAGTAAAAACTTATCCATTTCTCGCTCAGGTAAGCGATTGGCAATTCTTTTGGCAATACAGGAACAGGGCTTAGCAAACCTTAGTCTATCATTGTCTTTATTGATAGAGTTTCTAACTTCTTTTTCAACACACTGCTCAGCAAACGTCTGTTCGAACTGATCTTTCTTCGAAACAGTCGTTTGCTTTACATTATTAATTGAGCAATTCGATAAAAAACCCACTAAAAACAAACAAACCACTAAGCTTTTAATCGACATAAACTATTTTATATTGTGTATTACTGAAAACGAGTAATTTTTGGCTCAACTTCTTTTTGAGACTCTTGCACACACTCATAAGCGGCTGCATCGTAACGTATTTGAAATGAGCGAACGTGGTTATCTTCCTTTAAAAACTCATCAGCTTCTTGGTCGGTTAAATGATTATCCATATAGTCTGCAATACAAGCACATGTTTTTTCAACATAAGTAAGATCAACTTTATCTCCACCAATAGCGACTTCTCTTGCAACACAGTCTTTAGAAAATTCTTTTTTAAACTTGCCTTTCTCTACCCAGTTTGCTTTATCAACAGGCTTAGACATTTGCTTATAATTTTGTTTATCATCAATTTTATTAGTCGTCATATTCTTGCTGTTTCCAACAATCGTTGTTGCTACTTTAGCCTCTTTAGTAACAGCCTCAGTTTTTTTAGCTCCATCATTATCATCAGAACAAGCTGAAAGAAGCACAATAGCGCCCAAAGACATCACAGACAGAAAATGGTTTGATTTACTTTTAAATCGACTCATATTGATAAACCTTGTTTAATTTAATATTTTATTTATTGGCATTATAACCCTTTTATATTAAAAATATTCTACCTAGCTAATTAACCACAACTTAAAGAGAATAAAAAAATCATGTAGCTCTGATGTAGTGAAACGAAATCAAGGGAAAGTTTAGGCAAACCTTGATTCCACTATGTTTCATCAAGGCTACAAAAGCTTAACTTCTATCATACTCAGAATTAAAAACAAGCAGAGTAATCTAATACAGCCTCTTGGCATTGAAAAAAGATGCGTGGGTAATCTATTCGAATAACCAACTTCAAACCATATTCAAAAAAAACAGCTAATGTCATAAAACGCGCCAATACAGCCCAAAATCGCAGACTTGTATTTAAGGCATTTCGCCATACAGCGATCGTCCAAAATATAATAGGAGTAAACAAAATTAAATGCATTGCATCCCAACTGGATACCGTAAACTCTCCTTCTCTCGCCAAATTATCCACCATAAATAGAGTGCTATTGAGTAGAACAAAAAACGGCCAAAAAACCAACCACAACTTTACCTGTCCAATCCAAGAATCAAATAAATATCGATATAAGGTTAATTCAGAGACTCGTCCCCATTTGATTTCTCTAAAAAATGAATTAAAAGGGGTTGCTATATATAGCAGCACTAAAAAGAACACGATTGTAAATATATATTCTGAGATTGTTCCAAATTGAATATGGAGCAATAAAATAGGTATGGAATACACAAACATAATAATGATCTTTTAAAATATAACGAGACAATAGTTTACAAAACTTACAGACATAAAAAAACCGCATTCAGAACAAGGCTGAATGCGGTTTTTTCTAGCTAAATTAAATTATCTATTTTTTAGCCAGTACCTTAGCAATAGTTTCACCCATTGCAGAAGGCGTTGGAGCAATTGTTACGCCTAGATCTTGTAACATTTCTACTTTTTCAGCAGCAGATTCACCAGCAGATGAAATAATCGCGCCAGCATGCCCCATTCTACGACCCTTAGGCGCAGTTAATCCCGCAATATAAGCAACAACAGGCTTGCTCATATTTTTAGCAGCGTAAACACCCGCCTCAACTTCTTGAGGCCCACCGATTTCACCAATCATTAAGACTAATTTGGTTTCTTCATCTTGTTCAAACTTTTCAAAGATATCACGATGCGAACTACCATTGATAGGATCACCACCAATACCAACCGATGTTGAAATACCAATACCAAGCTCTCTCATCTGGTCAGCTGCTTCATAACCTAAAGTTCCTGATCGACCAACAACACCCACGATACCTCTTTTATAGATATGTCCTGGCATAATACCCAACATAGACTGCTCTGGACTGATTGTACCTGCACAGTTTGGCCCTGTTAAAACCATACGATCTTTCTTAGGAAATTTACGCAAGAACTGCTTAACTTTCATCATATCTTGTGTAGGAATACCATCAGTAATAGACACACAAAATTTAATGCCTGCTTCAGCTGCTTCCATAATAGAATCAGCTGCAAATGCTGGTGGTACAAAAATGATACTAGCTTCAGCACCTTCTTGTTCTACAGACTCACGTACTGTATTAAAAACAGGACGATCTAAATGTGTCTGCCCACCTTTTCCTGGAGTAATACCGCCAACCACAGTTGAACCGTAATTGATCATATCTTGTGCATGAAAAGTACCGATCTTGCCAGTAAACCCTTGCACAATCATGCGTGTTTCTTTATTGATTAAAATAGACATTACGCGACTCCCTCTGCTTCTTTAGCAACTTGTTCGTTACGAGCTTGAACAGCTTTCTCAGCCGCTTCAGCCAATGTTGTCGCAGTAATAATAGGTAGCCCACTGTCTGCAATGATTTTTCTACCCGCCTCTACATTTGTACCTGACAAACGAACAATCAAAGGGATTTTCATATCAATTTTCTTAACTGCTTGCACTACACCTTCAGCAATCCAGTCACAACGGTTAATCCCTGCGAAGATATTAACTAACATGGCTTTCACACCTTCATCAGCCAATACTAAACGGAAAGCTTTTTCTGTACGTTCTGCAGAAGCACCACCACCAACATCTAAAAAGTTAGCTGGCTCGCCACCTGCTAGTTTGATCATATCCATCGTTGCCATCGCAAGACCAGCACCATTAATCATACAACCAATATCACCATCTAAACCCACATAGCTTAAACCACGGTCTGCAGCTGCCATTTCACGTTGATCTTCTTGAGTTTTATCACGTAATTCTGCGACTTTTTGACGACGGAATAAAGCATTATCATCGAAGCCCATTTTGGCATCCATAATCATCAGTTTGCCACTTCCACCCGTTACAACTAAGGGATTGATTTCAATCATATTGGCATCTAAATCACGCATAGCACGATAACAACCAGTAATTAGTTTTACTGCAGGGCTAATTTGAGACGTTTCCAAACCTAGAGAAAAAGCCATTTCTCTTGCTTGGAATGCCAACAACCCAACGGCAGGGTCTATTTGAATTTTTTTGATTTTTTCAGGATTATTCTCAGCAACATCTTCAATATCCATTCCACCTTCAGTAGAACCGACCATGATGATGCTTTCATGAGCACGATCAACTAATAAACTAAAGTAAAGCTCTTTAGCAATATTTGTTCCCGCTTCAATATACAATCTTAAACAGACTTTACCTTCAGGCCCCGTTTGGTGAGTGACCAATCGCTTGCCCAACATGGATTCAGCAGCTGCTTCTACTTCTTCATAAGATTTACAGATTTTAACGCCGCCGGCTTTACCTCGTGCTCCCGAATGAATTTGCGCTTTAACCGCCCAAACTTCACCGCCAATTTCTCTTGCACGTTGTACTGCATCTTCTGGGCTATAAGCTAACCCACCATCGGCGACTCTTACGCCATATCCAGCCAAAATTTCTTTTGCCTGATACTCATGAATATCCATAGTATTCCTATTTAATTTTATAAAATTTGTTCTAAACTAAAAAAGTTTTCGCAAGATGCATAAAGCCCTTACGTTTTTCATATAACAGATTGAAATGATTCATCTGTGCTTACCTTTAGTTAATGTATCTTAGTCCATGGGACGCAAGCTTCAGCGTGTATCTCTACTCACTTAGGAATGCACATAAATAAAGCCAACAATTATCAAACTGGAAGTGGGACTTTAGCCCCACATTCGGTCGGGCGAGGCTAAAGCCTCACTTCCAAATTGCTCAAATTATTTCGTGCATACTCCTTAGCAGGCTATAACCTGCGCCCCACTTATTTTATTTTAATTTTGCAGCGATCGCTTCAGCTGCTTTTACGACATTTGATGCCATCTTTTCAGAAGCTGCATCAATTAATCGACCATCTAATGCCGCTGCACCTTTACCTTGAGCCGCCGCTTCTTTAAGCGCTGCTAAAATACGGTGAGCCTTATCAATTTCAGCTGCTGGTGGTGTAAATACTTCGTTAGCCAATTCAACTTGTGATGGATGAATTGCCCATTTACCTTCACAACCTAATGCAGCTGCACGTTTAGCTGCTAATTTATAACCTTCTGGATCTTTAATATCACCAAAAGGTCCATCAATAGGACGTAAACCATAAGCACGACAAGCAACAGTCATACGGCTAATCGCTGCATGCCATTGATCGCCAGGGTAATTTTCGTTTAAACCACCAATATTAGTTGTTCTTGCACGGTTACTTGCCGCGTAATCAGCCACACCAAAATGTAAGGCTTCTAAACGACCACCTAAAGCACCTTGCTTAGCAATATCTTCAACATTGGCCATACCCAATGCTGTTTCAATCAAACATTCAATACCAATTCTGTTTTTTAAGCCTTGTTGCATTTCTAATTGATTTACCATAGCTTCAACCATGTAAACATCAGAATAAACACCAACCTTAGGAATTAATATAGTGTTTAATTTATCGCCACATTGCTCCATTAAGTCAACAACATCACGAACCATATATTGAGTATCTAAACCATTAATACGAACAGAAACTGTTACGCCATGACCCGCCCAATCCATATCATTGATTGCTTCAATCACATTTTTACGTGCTTGAATTTTGTCATCAGGTGCAACCGCATCTTCAAGATCTAAGAAAATGAAGTCGACACCGCTTTTCATTGCTTTTTCAAACATACCTGGATTAGACCCAGGAACGGCTAACTCACAACGCTGAACACGTTGGACATTGGCTTCATATAACGTATGGCTCATTTAAACACCTAAAATTATTTCAATTTAAAGTACCCTTTTTGGTACTTGAAGATTAGCGCTAGGCAAAAACCTGAGCACAAATTAACCGACCATTGTACTTCTAGAAGCCCTAAAGTCAAATTTTATCAGCATTAATAGGTGACAATAAATAACACTAGCAAACAAAAAATCAAGCTAAAAACAACTCAAACTTTATACATTAATTATACAATTTAAGACTAATAAAATAGCAACTCATAAAAAAACAACTATACTTAAACCCTAGCCTTATAAAAATCTACTCATTACTAGCTAGTTAGATACATGCATATTAAAAGCGACTCACTCAAAGTCTTATTAATTTATTTTTTAAGCTTAACTATATATAGTACCAACGCCCATTCTGATCATAGTGAATTAATTGATTTCAGCGTAGAAGATTTATTAAACATAGAAGTTACCTCCGTTTCAAAAAAGGCAAAATCATTAAATGATTCCCCTGCCGCTATTTTTGTTATCACAAATGATGACATCAAGCGTATAGGAGCGACCTCTATACCTGAAGCTTTAAGGCTTGCACCAGGAGTCAACGTTGCTCGTATAGATTCAAATAAATGGGCTATCAGCGCAAGAGGGTTTAATGGTCGCTTTGCCAATAAACTTTTAGTCTTAATTGATGGCCGCAACGCCTATACACGTGCATTTTCAGGCGTTTATTGGGAAAACCAGGACGTAATGCTAGAAGATGTTGATCGAATTGAGGTTATTCGAGGCCCTGGTGCAACTTTGTGGGGCGCTAATGCTGTAAACGGGGTTATCAACATTATTACCAAACACTCAGCAGATACCCAAGGTGGGCTACTTGCGGTAGGAGGAGGCACAGAAGAACAAGGTTTTGGTAGCTTTCGTTATGGAGGCACATTAAATGAAGACACAACCGCCAGAGCCTATATAAAAGGATTTAAACGTGATGAAAGCACCAAGCAGTCAGGCGGAGAAGCAGGAGATGATTGGGATAAAGTTCAAGGCGGGTTTAGAATAGACACCCAACTCACAGCTAGAGACAACCTTACCATTCAAGGCGATTCTTATCGCAGTATAATAAATCAAAATACCACCTTAGCTCAGCTTACCGCTCCATTTCAAAGCACCTTCAATGAAAAAATTGATACTTTTGGAGGCAATATACTAGCCCGCCATAAACATATATTTTCGTCAACATCAGACTATTCATTACAATTTTACTATGATTTTTATGAACGTGACGAAGTTTACATGAAAGAAAGCCGACATGTAGCTGATCTAGATTTTCAACACAGCTTTGCTTTTTTAGACTGGAATAACATTATTTGGGGTACTAGCTATCGCTATACCCACGACCTTTTACGTAGCACTTACGTTACAGCAAACCCTACTAGCCGCAACGACCAACTTTTTACTGCTTTCGTACAAGATGAAATAACCCTAATTGAAGATCTATTATGGTTAACACTTGGCTCTAAATTTGAACACAATGATTTTAGCGGCTTTGAAGCACAACCAACAGCTCGCTTAATGTGGACCCCCCACCACAAACATCGTTTATGGGCAGCTGCATCAAGAACCGTAAGAACACCCTCTCGCCTAGAACATAATATGACTTTATTGCGATCCGTATCCTTACACCCAACACCAACACCACCACATACGTTAGTACCAGTAGCATTAACCCTGACAGCAAACGACCAATATGAGTCCGAGGAAGTTTTTAGCTATGAAATCGGCTATAGAACAACTGTAATTAAAAATGTTTCTATAGATTTTACCGCTTTTTATAACAACTATAAAAACTTAAGATCAGGACTGTTTGGCGCTCCCGACCCATCCACTTTACCTATCAACCAACCCGTTATGCCTATCAATCAAAATAAGGCTCATTCTTACGGATTTGAAATAGCCTCAGTTTGGCAAATGTTAGATTGGTGGCGCTGGGATATTAATTACAGCTTTCTAAAAACCGATTACAATTCAAATAGCGTAAGTCAAGTACTAGGCCTTACACCTCAACAACAGTTTTCTCTACGTAGCGCAATGTCCCCCTGGCAAGATATCGACTTAGATTTTTTATTTCGATATATAGATCAAAATACAGCTGTAACTACATTTGGTGATGCTGATATTAAAGCCTATGTTTCTCTTGATATTCGCCTAGCTTGGCGACCTATAAATAGTATTGAGCTATCTTTGGTTGGGCAAAACTTATTGGCAGAAAACCACCATGAATACAACCAAGAATTATTTACGACACCCACAGAAATAGATCGCGGTATGTACGGCAAATTAGCCTGGTCCTTTTAATTGCCAACCGACATTATGCCCTCTATAAATAAAATGTTTTTTTCAATGCTTTGCATAGCGCTATTCTTTAGCTCTACAAACCAAGCATGGCCGCAATCCATCGAAAAACAAACCGTTTTAGCCGCATTAACCATCAATATTGCCAGGTTTACCACATGGCCCGAACTCGTTTTTAAGGAACCAGAAAGCACTTTTAATCTATGTATTTATGGTGACAATGTAGTTCAACAATCCTTTTCAAATTTAATAAACAACAAACAAGTAAACAAAAGACCAATCCATATCATTAACATCTCAAGACTACGCGAGCTAAATCAATGCCAGTTAATTTACATAAGTGAACTTGAGAGAAATAAATTAATCCCATTATTACTAGAACTAAAAGATAAACCTATATTAACTATAGGAGAAAACAGTGAGTTTCTTAAAGCTGGTGGCCTAGTTGGACTTGAAAACATTAAGGGAAAAATCCAACTCACTATAAACCTAGCTATTATTAAACAGTCTAAATTAATCATTAGCTCCAGACTTTTAAAACTAGCCACTATTGTTAATTACCCTATACCAAATAATTAGCATATCTTTAGGCAGAAAGACTACAATTATAAATTGTCTGCAGCATAAGAATATAAACACATCACTATGAACCGCTTATACAATGCCTCAATAAAAAACAAATTAAAATTTCTCATAAGTCTGAGTCTTTTATTGATGCTATTAATTGCAGGCAGTGTTTTGCTGATCAATACCATCTTATCTAACAAACAAGTATTACAACACGAACTCAACGCACTAACAGAAGTAACATCTCTAGCCATCACTCCAGCCCTTATTTTTGATAACAATAACGATGCCCAGCAAACTTTAACAACGCTAAAAGCACACAACAATGTTATTTATGCCGCAGTAACAAAAGCTAACCAACAAAAACCCTTTGCCGCTTTTTTGCGCAAAGGTGACTGGCAAATACCTAAGAACTTAACTGCAAACTGTAAACCTAATAGCTTTAGCTTCAAGTTTATGCAAGTTTGTAAACCTTTAATTTTTGACTTAGTCGATTACGGACAAATCACCTTAGTTATTAGCCTTAAGGATATCTACCAACAACTACTCAAAGAAATAGGCTTCGCTTTATTAGGTCTTTCTATTGCCGCATTACTCATTTTCTGGTTTTTAGAAAAAATCGCAAAAAAGCTTTCTGACCCTATTTTAGAATTAGTTGCTATTAGTGAAGACATTAAACATTCTGGAGACTACCAGCAACGTGCAACCATCACCTCAAAAGATGAAATAGGCCAATTAGGCATTGCTTTTAACGACATGTTAGAGCAAGTTGATAACCGAAACAAAGCACTAAACCGACAAAAAGATACACTGGAAGATCAAGTTCAAATAAGAACCCAAGACCTACAGAAAAAAACAGACGAAGCTTACATTCTTGCAGACAAAGCAGAGGCCGCCAGCATTGCTAAAAGTGAATTTCTGGCCACCATGAGCCATGAAATTCGCACACCGATGAATGGTGTATTAGGTATGACAGAGTTACTGCTTAATACCAGCTTAAATAACCACCAAAAAAGACTAGCGGACACAGCTTACCGCTCAGCCGAATCATTACTTGGGATCATCAATAATATTTTAGATTTCTCTAAAATTGAATCGGGTAAATTTCAACTAGCTAACGATGATTTTGATATTCGCCACTTACTCGAAGAAACTGTTGAAATACTCGCATCCCAAGCACATACAAAAGGATTAGAATTCACCCTTAACTTACCGCTAGAATTAAATGGTGCAGTTAAAGGTGATGCCGAACGCCTACGCCAGGTAATTGTTAATTTACTAGGCAATGCAATAAAATTCACCCAAGAGGGTGAAATACAATTAAAAGTCATCTCAAAAAGCCCCCATAAACAAGGCCTCCCAGTTAATTTATTATTTGAAGTTTGCGATACAGGTTGCGGCATTGCTCAAGAACAACAAGAAATAATTTTTGAAAGTTTTACTCAAGCAGACGGCTCTATCACCCGCCAACACGGAGGAACGGGGCTGGGCTTAACTATTTCCAGACAGCTCATTGAATTAATGGGTGGCAAATTAAAACTAAACAGCACTCTAAACCAAGGCTCTTGCTTTAGCTTCAATCTTTGTCTTGAGCAAAGCAAGCAAGCCATACAACAAAAAGCTGACATTTCTTCACTACAAGGTCTCAATATATTAGTAGTTGATGATAACGCAACCAATAGAGATATATTATCTGATCAATTAGAATATTGGGGAGCTAACTGCCACTGCACATCGACTGGCATACAAGCTATCAAGTATTTAAAAGATGCAAAACGACACAATATATCTTACCAAATAGCCTTATTAGATTGGCATATGCCTGAAATGGATGGACTCACACTAGCCAAAGCCCTCCATGAAAACCCACAGCTACAACCTTTATCTCTAGTAATGTTAAGTTCTGATAGCGCTCCCATTGATCCTGAACAAAGTACAAACTGTGGAATCAAATATTTTCTGACCAAACCCATTATTCAGAAAAAACTATTGGACTGTCTGCTTGAGCTTATAGGAACCGCATCATTTCCAAAACCTTCCCTACTACCCACCAAACAAACAATTCTCTCAGGAAATATCTTATTGGCAGAAGATAATTTAGTTAACCAAGAAGTAGGATCATCTATTTTACTGAGTATTGGTTGCCAATCTGAAATCGCAAACAATGGCTTAGAAGCCGTCGAAGCCGTCATAAAAAAACAATACGACCTTATTCTAATGGATTGCCACATGCCGATTATGAACGGCTTTGACGCAACAACTAAGATTCGTGAATATGAAAAAACTTTAAAGAATGATCGACATACACCTATTATCGCCCTCACCGCAGATGTAAAGAAAGGTATTATTGAACAATGTAAAGAGGCTGGAATGGATGAATACCTCAGCAAACCTTTCAACCAAGAAAAATTACAATCCATCTTAGAAAAATGGCTACCCACCACCCAAGAATTAACACCACTATCTCCAGAATCATCCAATAAAGGAACTAATTCAGAATTATTAAATAGTGATGCTTTAAACAATTTAAGACAACATATCACGGCTAATGGAGAAAGCTTACTTAACAAAGCTATCAATATTTTTTCAGACGCTGCACCACAACAAATTGAAAAACTACAATCGGCATTTGACCAACAAGACGCTGCGGCCATAGAACTGAACGCTCATAGCTTTAAATCAGCTTGTGCCAACTTAGGAGTACAATCTTTAGCTAATTATGCAGCATCGATTGAACTAAAAGGAAAACAAGGTGACCTCCAAAACATTCATCTTTTAATAAACAAATTACAAGCCGAGTTACCCTTAGCCATTACAGCATTAAATAAAGAACTTGATAGTACAGAAATCAATGTACATCTTCATCAAGAGGATATTCAATCTCAACCTAAAAGTAGCCACAATAAACGAATTTTATTAGTCGATGATGATAGCGACTTCCGCTCAATCACAAGCTCAGTATTAACAGAATCACACTTCTTAATCGACGAAGCCAGCAATGGAAAGTACGCACTAGAATCAATTCAGCAACATAAACCAGACTTAATCCTATTAGATGCCATTATGGATCAAATGGATGGCTTTGAAACTTGTCGACAAATACGCGAACTACCAGGAATGACAGACCTTCCCATTATCATGACAACAGGTCTTGGGGATGCAGATTCTATTCACCGAGCCTTTGACTCAGGCGCCACTGACTTCATCATCAAACCTGTTAATTATGAACTTTTAATTCACAGTTTAAATTTTATGCTAAGAGTCGCTCACGATTCAGCAGAGCTAAGAAAAAGCCAACATCAACTGACTGCAGCTCAACGTATAGCGAATTTAGGATACTGGATCTGGGATGTAAAAAGGAACCACTTCCAAATATCAGAACAATTAGCAAATATATGTGATGTTGATCTAGATAATTTCGATGAATCCCTTGAAAGTTTTATCTCCCTAGTCTTCTCTGAAGATCAACACAGGGTAAAGAAAATGATTCTAGAGCCACCTTCCTCCAACTCAGCAATAGAGCATATTGAATATCGCTTACAATCCTCTCAAGCTAAACCTATTTTTGTCCACCAAGAAGTTATTAAAGTGATTGAAGATAATAACTTTACAATGACCGGAACAGTTCAGGATATTAGCTTACGAAAAGCCAATGAAAAACAAATTCATACCCTAGCCTACTTTGATCTGTTAACAGGAATTGCAAGCAGATCCTATTATCACGAACATATTCAATCACTCATACAGTCTGCTAAGCGACATAATGAACAATTTGCATTTTTATTTCTTGACCTTGACGGTTTTAAAGACATCAATGATAGCCTAGGACATAATCAAGGCGACCAATTACTAAAAGAAGTTGCTATACGTTTAAAAAACATAACGCGTGAAAATGATTTTGTGGCACGCTTAGGGGGTGATGAATTTTGCATTTTATTGGACAACACCAATGGTAATAACGAACTAATTACTGAAATTGCAAATCGCTGCCTAAAAAACATAAACACCCCTCTAACTCTAAATAACAAAAAAATAAATCCACGCGTCAGTATCGGTATTGCTATTTTTCCTCAAGATGGAAGAGATGAAACTGCCTTATTGAAAGCGGCAGACACCGCAATGTACGCTGCAAAAAAAGCAGGTAAACAATGCTTTGCCTTCTACTCTCAAGATATGGCTGATCTCGCCTCCTCTCGTTTAGAAAAAGAACAAATGATCCATGAAGCATTTGAAAAGGAACAATTTATCCTTCATTTTCAGCCACAAATTTGCATGGAAACTGGACGCATGATCAGTATGGAAGCTCTAACTCGCTGGCAGCACCCCGAAAAAGGTATGATTCCTCCTAATGATTTTATTCCTGAAATAGAGCGTTTAGGGTTAATTATAGAGCTAGGCAACTGGGTGATTGAAACAGCCTGCGAACAAATTATGCAATGGCATAAATCGGGCTATCCTTATATACAAATTGCCGTTAACCTGTCAGCCATACATTTCCAAGACAAGCGTTTACTTGAAACTATTGCAAACAGCTTAACTAAAACAGGTATTCCAGCAAAATATCTAGAACTAGAAGTGACAGAAAGCGCAATGCAAGCAGAAGAATGCCTAAGTACTATTAAACAATTAAGACAGCTAGGTATTAAAATATCCATTGATGACTTTGGTACAGGGTATTCCTGTTTAGCATCATTAAAACAACTCCCCTTAGACTCCTTAAAAATTGACAAAATATTTATTGATGATGTCACAACCAACCCAGATACAGCCTTACTTTTAGGAGCCATCATCGGCTTGGCAAATGCTTTAAATTACACAATAATTGCAGAAGGTGTTGAAACCAAAGAACAAGCCCTAATTATGCATGGCTTAGGGTGCCAGCTCATACAAGGTTACTTCTTTAGTCGCCCAGTTCCCAGCGATAAGATACCTGCATTAATCGATATAGACTTTACACTTCATACTTAAATAGAAGCCATTAACACTGTGCCCACTGGTAGTGGGTTAAATTTGTAATTTTAACAAATATATTATCATTAGTAATTACCTTTTGGGGCGCAGGTTTTAACCTGCATTCTTGAGCGTAAGAGCAGGCGAAAGCCTGCGCCCCAAATAATCACCAAGCTTATATTTAGTATGAAAAACAAACAAACAGCCTTACAACAAAAACTATCCCAGCCAGCACAGTTACCAGCGATAGCCAAAAACATACATGTTTTAATGCAAGCTTTAGCTAATGATAATTTAAACTTTTTACAACTAACGGAAACTATAAAACATTACCCTGAAATTACAGCACGCTTAATCTTTTTAGCTAATTCGTCCTGGTCTGCACCTATATCACCCATCAACAATATCGAACACGCCATCTCAAGACTCGGCGTTTCAATCGTCAAAAGTGTTAGCATCGCAATTTCCATCGCCTCGTCTTTTGATACCAGACGCTGCCCTAATTTTGATACTGTTCATTTTTGGACTTCTTCCATGCTTGCGGCAGAAGGCGCTGGATTACTTGCCTCAAAACTACCACAGCATAATATCGACATTGAATTAGAACAAACCGCCCAAACAGCCGGCTTATTACACAATCTCGGTTTATTATGGTTAGCGGATAACTTACCATCTGAAACAGATACAGCACTTCAAAGGGTTTATACCGAGCCATCACTTAGCATTAACGAATCCCTTAGGCTCTCTATTGACACTGACTATTGTAAAATAGGAGGCTGGATTGCAAATCAACTAAAGCTACCCAAAGTTTTAATTGCAGCAATGGAATACCACCGCACTCCTCATTATCAAGAATCATCAAAAGAAATTGTATTAATCGTGGGAGAAGCAACAAGAATAGCTTCGGCTTTACACAAACAGGCGGTTGAAATATCAAGCAATACTGATCTAGAAAATTTAGGAATAGATTCATCAGCTCAAGCTACCATTTTTCAACAACTTGCTGACAAATTTGAGAATACTCAGCAATTAGCTCAATCGTTATTTAAAGGCTAGGAGCTTGTCCTAGGATAATACTTGCTGATCTTATAGTAATAAGGCAGAATAGAATGTTTGACTATTCTCTGGCAACTTATCAATAAGTTGTTAACTGAACTAATTTTATAACCAAAATAGAGGCAAAGATGGCAGGTCGCAATCACTTATTTATTCCAGGTCCTACTAACACTCCACATGAAGTTCTAAGTGCAATGCATGTGCCAATGGAAGATCACCGTTCACCTATCTTCCCTAAGTTACTTAAACCTGTTTTAGAAGATCTAAAAAAGATTTTCAAAACAGAAACTGGTCAAGCTTTTATATTCCCTGCTACAGGAACAGCGGGCTGGGAAGTTGCTATCACTAACACTTTAAACCCAGGTGATAAAGTATTAATCTATCGTTTTGGTCAATTCAGCCACTTATGGATCAATATGGCTGAACGTCTAGGTTTAGACGTTGAAGTACATGAGATTGAATGGGGCAAAGGTATTCCTCTTGACCATTTAGAAGCACGCTTAAAAGAAGACAGCAATCACGAAATTAAAGCTGTTTTAGCAACTCATAACGAAACATCAACAGGTGTTACCAGTGATATTGGCGGCGTTCGTAAAGCAATGGATGCATCAAGCCACCCAGCTTTATTATTCGTTGACGGCGTAAGCTCAATTGCTAGTATTGAATTCCGCATGGATGATTGGGGCATTGATGCTGCAATTAGTGGATCACAAAAAGGTTTTATGCTTCCAGCTGGTTTAGCTGTTTTAGCATTCAGCCAAAAAGCAATTAAGCTAACAGAAACTGCGACTTTCCCACGTTGTTTCTTAGATCTTAAAGATCAAATGGCGCAAAATGCCTTAGGTTACACACCATACACAGCAGCAACACCTATGATCTACGGATTACGTAAATCAATCGAGCTATTATTAGACGAAGGTATTGAAAACGTTTACGCACGTCACTTCCGTTTAGCAGAAGGCGTACGTAGAGCAATTAAAGCATGGGGCTTAGAGCTATGTGCCGCACCTGGTTTTGAATCTGATACTGTTTCAGCGATTGTTGTTCCAGAAGAAAAAGATGCTAAAGACGTAATCAGCACTGCATTTAACAAATACAATATTTCTTTAGGCGCAGGCTTAACAGAAGTTGCTGGTAAAGTTTTCCGTATCGGCCATATTGGCGATATGAATGACGTTTCATTACTTGGCTGTATTGCTGGTGTTGAAATGGCGATGCTAGATCACGGTTTTGATATTGTTCCTGGAAGCGGTGTTGCAGCAGCGATTGAATATTATCGCTCAACGGCTGCTAAATAAAAGCCTTAACGGTATTGATCAAGGCGTGCAAAAATATGATTTTTCACGCCTTGTAAATTGGCAATGTAGCCTTGATGCAGCAAAGCGGAATCAAGGAATGACAAAATAAAAACCTTGATTCCACTTCGTTTCATAAAGGCTACAAAAGCCCCCCTCTAAAAACATGAGCAAACCTAAAGTATTCATCACCCGAAAATGGCCGTCTTCTGTTGAAGAAAAATTAAAACTACGTTATGACGTTACCTTAAATGTCGACGACCGGCCTTTAACAGCTGATGAATTTAAACATGCATTGCAAAACTACGATGCCGTTTGTCCCACCGTTTGTGATTCATTTCCTGCTGATGTTTTAAATGTAGAAAACAAGCGCTGTAAAATTTTAGCTAACTTTGGGGTTGGCTATAATCATATCGATATTGAAACTGCAAATGCACAAAATCTAATTATTACCAATACTCCAGGCGTTTTAACAGAAAGCACTGCAGATATTGCCATGACATTATTGTTAATGTCAGCCAGACGCGGAGCCGAAGGCGATCGATTAGTCAGAGCAGAACAATGGCAAGGCTGGTGCCCGACTCATATGATGAGCTCCGATGTCACTGGAGCAACTTTAGGCTTAATTGGTTTTGGCCGCATTGCTCAAGCCATGGCAAGAAAAGCCCATCATGGTTTTGGCATGAAAATCATCTACTTTAAACCCAGCCCAGCAGACAAAAGTGTTATTGATGATCTACAAGCAACACGCTGTGATTCAATCGAACAAGTGATGCAATCTGCTGATTTTGTTTCCTTACATTGCCCAGGAGGTGAGTCCACCCATCACCTAATTAATCAGCAAATGCTAGATTTAATGAAGCCAACAGCCCATTTAATCAATACCGCTAGAGGTGATGTAGTTGATACAGAAGCATTAATTAACACTCTAAGAGCTAAAGCGATCATGGGGGCAGGACTAGATGTTTATGAAAGCGAACCGAATGTAAACAAGGGGCTTTTGGATTTAGAAAATGTTTCATTATTACCCCATCTAGGTAGTGCAACAATTGCAACACGTACAGCAATGGGTGAAAAAGTCTTAAATAATTTAGATGCTTATTTTAAAGACCAGCCACTACCCGATAGAGTTATCTAGCTTTATAGACTGTTTCTGTAGAGCGGACTTAAGTCCGCCCTACCAATAAACACGATTAAAACAAATGCTTAATAGCATCCCTTTCTTGTTTTAATTCAGCTTCTGTAACAAGTAATTTTTCTTTAGAAAAATCATTAAGTTCCAGGTCTTGCACAATGTTGACGTAGCCTTTAACTACCGTCACAGGAAAAGAAAATATCAAGCCTTCTTCAATACCATAACTACCATCAGATACCATTCCCATACTCATCCAATCGTTTTCTTCTGTACCAAAAATCCATGTATTCATATGAGAAATAGCTGCACTTGCCGCCGACGCTGCACTAGACTGCCCTCTTGCTTTAATAATGGCACCGCCACGCTGTTGCACGGTTGGAATAAATTCACCTTTAAACCAATCGTCACCAACAAGAGCTAAAGCATCATCTTCTTTTATTTTTGCATGATGTAAATCTGGGTATTGTGTTGATGAGTGATTACCCCAAACAATAACATTAGAAATTTCTCTTGAAGTCACTTCGGCTTTTTCTGCTAATTGCGAAATAGATCGATTGTGATCTAGTTGCATCATGGCTGAAAAACAAAAAGGGCTTAAATCAGGTGCATTTTTCATTGCAATTAAAGCATTGGTATTTGCAGGGTTACCCGTTACCAAAACTTTAACATTAGGGTTTGCAACTTCATTTAAAGCTTTACCTTGGACTGAAAATATTTCTGCATTACATAATAATAAATCTTTTCGCTCCATCCCTGCGCCACGAGGTCTAGCACCCACCAAGAAAGCATAGTCAACATCTTTAAAGGCAACCTTAGGATCATCCGTCATAATGACTTTACGTAATAAAGGATAAGCACAGTCATTTAATTCCATCACTACACCTTTTAATGTATCCATTGCAGGAGTAATTTCTAATAAATGCAAAATGATTGGCTGCTCTGGTCCTAATAAATCTCCAGCAGCTAAACGAAAAAGCAATGAATAGCTAATTTGTCCAGCAGCTCCAGTAACAGCAATATCTACAGGTGTTTTCATTTGTATTCCTTTGTTTTTTGTCGACCATGCTCACTAAAAAGCAAGCAAACCAGTTACCACAATAAAATTCAGTTAATGATAGCAAATTATAGAGTGCCTTAAGCAGCTAAATTGATAAAAAAAGCCTCCATTAAAGTAAATTCAAATATTAAGGTATAATATGAAGGCTTTAATATCGCTCAATCATACAAAGTTAGGCATCGCATTAATGAAAAAACTGTTATTCCAATTTGATACTGACACCCACCCCTCATCATTTGACACAGTTGTTGCTTATGATGGTGGAGCGGACCATGTTATTCCGCACGGTAATTTAAGCCCTGCAAATATTTCATCACTTGTTGAAGGTACGATTTTTACTCGTGCTCCTAAAGACAAAAAAAATACCGCTATTTTTGTAGGCGGTAGTGATATGGTCGCAGGACAAGAATTATTCATTGCCGTACAAAAACATTTTTTTGCAGGGTTTAAAGTTTCTGTCATGCTGGATAGCAATGGTAGCAATACAACTGCCGCGGCTGCCGTAGCAAAAATAGCAACCAGCACATCATTAGCGGGTAAAAAAGCTGTTATTTTAGGTGGTACAGGCCCTGTAGGCCAAAGAGCTGCTGCCATGTTAGCTTTAGAAGGTGCTGATGTTTCAATTACATCACGTCATATCTTCGGTGCAGAAGAAGCTTGTTTCGCTATGAAAGAACGCTTTAATGTTGATTTAACGCCTGTTGAAGCAGCGGACTGTGATGCGCGAGGCGATGCTGTCGCAGATGCAAATATCGTTTTAGCAACAGGCGCTGCAGGCATTGAATTATTAAAAGCAGAGCATTGGCAAAACAACCCCAACATTGAAGTTATTGCAGATGCAAACGCCACGCCACCTCTAGGCATTGGCGGTACAGACATGCTAGACAAGGGATTAGAACGCCACGGTAAAAATGTCTGGGGAGCTATTGGTTTTGGTACTCTAAAACTAGCCTTACACCGTGCTTGCATTGATAAATTATTTGACGATAACAAACAAGTTTTTGATGCCGAACTTATTTTCAAATTAGCTAAGGAAATGGCTTAAATTTAATATGTCAGCAGAAATTAGCACTATATTACGTAAAGATGCATTAAGTATCTTTCAACAAGGCATTGATGCAGCTGATCCCTATCAAGCAGTCAAAAACTGCCTGTCTGTATCTGACAATAAAATTGAACTAGCTCTAGATTTAAGTGATAGCAGTCAAAAGCGAACGGGGCAATGGTCAAAAGTTTATATCATTGCTTTTGGAAAAGCTGCCTGTCGTATGGCTCAAGCAGCAGTAGAGATTATTCCTGCACAGTTAATAGCAACAAAACCTATTGCAATCACCAATACTGAAAATGTTCAAAATTTAAAAAACATTGATGTTATAGGCACTAGCCACCCCATTCCAGATGCAACGGGTGTTGCTGCTGCTAAACGTGTTGTTGAACAATTAAAAAACACCAAACCTGATGAATTAGTCCTCACCCTTATTTCTGGTGGTGGTTCTGCATTATTGCCTTATCCTGTCTCAGATATTTCATTAGAAGATAAACAGAAAACCACTGATTTACTATTAGCCAGCGGTGTGGCTATTGAACAAATCAATTGTGTCAGAAAACATTTATCACAGTTAAAAGGTGGGCAAATGGCTGAACTAGCCATGCCTGCCGACTTACACAGTTTTATTTTATCCGATGTGATTGGAGACGATTTGAGCAGTATTGCCAGTGGCCCTACTGTTGCAGATAATACAACTTTTGAAGAGGCTGTTAGCATTCTTACAAGCAATAGCGTTTGGGATAAAATACCTCTATCAGTAAAAACTTATTTGCAAAAAGGTGCTCAAGGACAAGCCAAAGAAACAGCAAAAGCTAATGCAGATTGTTTTAACAATACATCTCATACTTTGGTTGCCAGTAATAACATAAGCCTAAATCAAACTGTAAATGCTGCAAATAAATTAGCCTATAAATCAGTTGTTTTTAGTTCAGCACTCTGTGGTGAAGCACGAGACATTGCCGAACAACTGGTTTTAGCAGCCAAACAAATAGAAAACAGTCAGCAGGAAGCAACAGCTTTATTGGCTGGCGGTGAATCTACTGTCACTATAAAAGGCTCTGGCTTAGGCGGGCGAAACCAGGAAATGGCATTGGCTTTTGCGATAGCTGCTAAAAAGCATAAGCTAAAAAGTCACTGGGCTTTTTTAAGCGGCGGTACAGATGGACGAGACGGGCCAACGGATGCAGCAGGCGGGCTCGTAGACTCAGATACACTCAACAAGATAAAACAGGGTAAAATAAGTGCAGATAACTTATTAGAGAACAACGACTCATACTCTGCTTTAAAAGAATCTCAGGATTTAGTAATGACAGGTGCAACAGGTACCAATGTTGCTGACCTACAAATATTACTTATCCGACCAGAATAACTAACTTAGGAGACACCATGTTTAAAAATTCCATGACGATTGCCGGTTTTGATGACGAACTTTTTCAAGCAATGGAAAAAGAGCGCCAACGCCAAGAAGATCATATTGAGCTGATTGCATCAGAAAATTACACCAGCCCTCGTGTTATGGAAGCTCAAGGATCTCAACTAACCAATAAATATGCAGAAGGTTACCCAGGTAAACGTTACTATGGCGGCTGTGAATTTGTTGATAAAGCAGAACAATTAGCAATTGACCGTCTAAAAGAGTTGTACGGCGCTGATTATGCCAATGTCCAACCACATTCTGGCTCACAAGCTAACATGGCTGTTTATATGGCTCTTGTCCAACCATGCGATACTATTTTAGGGTTAAGCCTTGCTGATGGCGGACATTTAACTCATGGTGCAAAACCAAACTTTTCAGGAAAAATCTACAACTCGATCCAATATGGTTTACACCCAGAAACAGGTGAAATTGATTACGATCAAGTTGAAGCTTTAGCCCTAGAACACAAACCAAAAATGATTGTTGCCGGCTTCTCTGCATACTCTCGTATTTGGGATTGGGAGCGTTTCAGAAAAATTGCTGATTTAGTCGGTGCTTACCTTTTTGTTGATATGGCTCACGTTGCTGGCTTAGTTGCTGCCGGTATATATCCAAACCCTGTACCTTTTGCTGATGTTGTCACTAGCACAACCCACAAATCATTACGTGGCCCTCGTGGCGGCTTTATTATTTGTAAAAGCAACCCTGAAATTGAGAAAAAATTTAACTCTAATATTTTCCCAGGTATTCAAGGTGGCCCTTTAATGCATGTTATTGCAGCTAAAGCCGTTGCTTTTAAAGAAGCAATGCAACCTGAATTTGCAACTTACCAACAGCAAGTGGTAAATAATGCAAAAGCTATGGCTGAGGTGTTTATTGCTCGCGGCTTTGATGTGGTTTCTGGTGGAACTGATAATCATTTAATGCTGGTATCCTTAATCCCAAAAGGTATTACTGGTAAAGCGGCTGATGCAGCATTAGAAAAAGCACATATCACGGTTAATAAAAACGCCGTCCCTAATGACCCTGAATCACCTTTTGTGACTAGCGGTATCCGTGTAGGTACACCAGCACCAACAACACGTGGCTTTAAAGAAGCTCAAATGTCAGAAATCGCCAACTTAATGTGTGATGTGATGGAAAATATGGATGATAACTCCGTCATTACCGCTGTACGAGAAAAAGTGAGCTTACTATGTTCACGCTTTCCTGTTTATAGTGATTAAGAGCAGGCTCAAGACGAAAGGCTAAAGGCAAAAAAAAGCAAGAGCACATTACTCTCGTTCCCACGGGCTCCGTGGGAACGCTATTTTTGACGCGCTGCGTCATAAAAAAAGCCTACTCCATTTTGGAGCAGGCTTTTTGCGTTTACAGAATTATTATATATGGAGACTTTTTATGTCTGATATTGAAATCGCTCAAAAAGCGGAAATGAAACCTATTATTGGTTTAGCTGAAGAAAAATTTGGCATTCCTGCTGAGCAACTAGACCCTTACGGTCATTACAAAGCCAAAGTATCATTAGAATACATTAACAGCCTAACTGATAAAAAAGACGGCAAGTTAATTCTAGTCACAGCTATTAGCCCTACCCCAGCAGGCGAAGGAAAAACAACAACGACTGTTGGTTTAGGCGATGCAATGAATCGTTTAGGCAAAAAAACCATGATTTGCCTTCGCGAACCTTCATTAGGCCCTTGTTTTGGCATGAAAGGCGGGGCTGCTGGTGGTGGTTATTCTCAAGTAGTTCCTATGGAAGATATTAACCTGCATTTTACAGGTGACTTTCATGCCATTGGTGTTGCTCACAATTTACTTTCAGCAATGATTGATAACCATATTAATCACGGCAACTCACTCGGCATTGACCCTCGACGCATTCAATGGAAACGTGTTGTTGATATGAATGACCGTGCCTTACGTAAAGTCACAGTGGGCCAAGGCGGCCCTGCAAATGGCTATTTACGTGAAGATGGCTACGATATAGTTGTTGCTTCTGAAGTAATGGCAATTTTATGCTTGGCAACAAGCCGTGCTGATTTAAAAGAGCGTTTAGGTCGTATTGTTATTGCTTACAAAGCAGACCGCACCACTCCAATTTATGCCCGTGACTTAAATGCACAGGGTTCTATGGCTGCTTTATTAAAAGATGCCATTAAACCAAACCTAGTACAAACACTAGAAAACAATATTGCAATCATTCATGGCGGCCCTTTTGCCAATATTGCGCATGGCTGTAACACCGTAACAGCCACTAAAACAGCTTTAAAGTTAGCTGACTATGCTATTACTGAAGCTGGCTTTGGTGCCGATTTAGGTGCTGAGAAGTTTATCGACATTAAATGTCGTATGGCAGACCTAAAACCTTCTGCTGTCGTTTTAGTCGCAACAGTTAGAGCCTTAAAATCTCATGGTGGTGTTGATAAAGATGATTTAAATAATGAAAACCTTAAAGCGCTAGATCAAGGGTTTGTTAATTTAGAACGTCATTTGAATAATATTACCAACCATTACGGCTTACCTTGCGTAGTTTGTATCAATCACTTCACTTTTGATAGTGATGCTGAAATAGCTTTACTAAAAGAGAAATGTGAAGCTCTTGGCGTAAAATGTATTGTTTCAAAACATTGGGCTGAAGGTGGTGCTGGTGCAGAAGAGTTAGCTGAAGAAGTATTAAATATCGTTGATAACCGTGAACCTGAATTCACCTTTGTTTACGATGAAGATTTGCCTTTATGGGATAAAATTGAAGCTATTTCCACCAAACTTTATGGCGCAGCAGGTATTACAGCTAGCCCTAAAGTACGCGGAGAGATTAAAGCCTTACAAGAAAAATACGGTAAATTTCCCATTTGCATGGCTAAGACTCAAATGTCTTTTTCTACCAATCCAACAGCTAAAGGTGCTCCATCTGGACACACTGTTGAAATTAGTGAAGTAAAGCTTGCCAATGGTGCAGGATTTATTGTCGCTATTGCAGGCAATATGATGACGATGCCTGGTTTACCAAAAATGCCAGCAGCAGAACGCATTGATATTACTGATGAAGGTGTAATTACAGGGTTGTTTTAACGGTTAAGGCATTAAAGCAAACACTGCGTAGCTATTGTATGGCGGACTGAAGTCCGCTCTACAGTATGCTATTCTTTAATGTCATGCCATGTAACGCTGCATTAAACCTCTCCTTATTCTAAAGGTGAGGTTTAGTCTTCACTCTCAAGGGTGGCTGCGAACTCTTTCCACTCTATGTATGGCACATATTCTTGCAACCATGACACAATATTTTCTGCTGGCATAGGGCGTGCTATCCCATACCCTTGAGCATCCAAACAACCCAATTGCATCAACCTAATCCCATGCTCTTTTGTTTCCACACCTTCAGCAATAACATCTCGGTTAAAAGTTTTTGCCAGTACCGTTATACCTTGTACAATCGCACAATCACTTTCATCAACTAACATATCTCGAACAAAAGCTTGGTCTATTTTTATGGTATCAGCTGGAATTCTACGCAAATGCGTTAAAGATGAGTAACCCGTCCCAAAATCATCCAAAGCCACACTAACACCCAAACTATCTCGACAGCTTTTAATAACATCACTAATCATCGCAACATCACTTAACACACTACTCTCAAGTATTTCTAACTGTAATTGTTCTGGAAGTATTTCTGGATATTTTTCTAAAGCCAAACTTACTTGCTTAAAAAAACCTTGCCACTGCAGATGAAGCGCTGAAATATTTACACTAACTTTTAAGAAAACGCCTTCGCATCTCCATTTATCAAGCTGCTTTAATGCCTCATTAATGACCCAGTTCCCTACTTTTATTTCTAAGGGTGTTCCTTCAAGACAAGGCAAAAAATCAATAGGCGGAATAAGACCTTTATCAGGGTGATTCCATCTAATAAGTGCTTCTGCCCCATACACCTTACCTGTTAGCATATTAACTTTAGGCTGGTAATATAGACAAAACTGATTTTGATCAAAAGCTTGCTCAACTTTATTAAGCTGCTCATTCTGTTTTGTGACTTTCTCATCATAGGCCGCATCAAACAAATGATAGCGATTTCGGCCTAATAACTTAGCTTGATACATTGCACTATCTGCATGTCTAATTAAAGTATCAGGATCGGCTTTATCATGTGGATATACCGTTATGCCACTACTGGCAGCAATAGTCAGCACTTGGCCATCAATAATATAAGGCTGCGCTATTGCTTTATGGATGCGCCCCATTGCTTGCTCACACTGTTCAATTGAAAACACATCCCCTAGTAACAATGCAAATTCATCACCGCCTAGGCGTGATGCTGTATCTTGCTCCCGGATCATGTTTTTAATACGCTGAGAAACTTCCACTAAAATTTTATCACCAGCATCATGCCCGTATGTATCATTAACCGGCTTAAACTCATCAAGATCAATAAAACATACTGCTAACAAGGATTTGTTTCGTTTACTATGCGCAATGGCTTGTGAAAACCGATCCGCAAACAAGGTTCGATTAGGCAACCCTGTCAGCACATCATAATGCGCCATATGCTGCAAAGACTTTTGCTGTTTTTTAGCAAGCGTTATATCTGAAAACAATCCAACATAATTAATGACATTATCATCATCATCTTCTAAAGAGGATATTGTCAACAACTCTGCATAAACCTCCCCAGATTTTGAGCGATTCCACACCTCACCCTGCCAATGCTTATCCGCCGCTAATGCTGCCCACATTTTTTTATAAAATGTTTTACTCTGCTTACCTGATGATAAAAAACTAGCAGGTCTACCTATTGCATCTTCTCGACTAAAACCAGTAATTCTACTAAAACCAGGGTTAACATCAATAATCACAGCATTAGTGTCGGTAATCATAATACCTTCATGTGTTTCAGAAAAAATACGCGCTGCAAATTGTAATTTTTCCTCCGCCCTCTTCCGTTCAATTTCTGTTGTTGTTCTCACTGCAAGACTTTCCAGCAGCTTTGACGTACTAAACTTTGATTGGGCAACTTTATCATCAAGAATTGCGATAATACCTAAAACCTCTCCGGAAACAGTTCTTAACGGTACACCAAAATAACAAACAACCCCCAAATCAACCAACAACTTATCTTCTGGAAATAATGTTTGGACATTATCAGCATATAAACAAGCTCCTTCCTTTGTTACTTGCTCACAAGGTGTTCCTTTTAAAGGATATGAGAAATTTTCAGTAAACCCACCCTTAGCCCATACCGCTAGAGTATCTGAAATTTCTGGGTTTTTCGTATTAATCTGAGAAATAAGAGCATACTGAACACCTTGAGACAAAGCTAATTGCCGTACAATTAATTGAAAAATATCCTCATCACCTTCTCCTCTGGTTTCAGCTAATGTATGTAATACAGCATCAATACGTTGCCTTTCTGTAATATCTAAGACCTGAGATGCAACACCAACAACCTCTCCGTGATCATTCTTTAAAATTGTATTGTGCCATTCACAAGTAATTATTGCTCCGCCTTTGGTCAGGTTTTCATTTACATTAACCCTATTAGCAGACTCGGAAACAATAACGTCCCAGAGAGCAGTCACCTCTAACTTTTCATTTTCAATAATTAAAAAATCTAAGAAACTTCTACCCAAAACTTCAGGTTTTGAAAAACCAAATACTCTTTCAGCTGCTTCATTCCACTCCACAACCTTACAATCCATATCCCATTCAATCATTGCAATAGGACTTTGTTGCTGATAAAGGCGTAAACGTTTTTCAGACTCAAAAACATGCTCATTCATGACCTTTTCAGACTCACGTAAATGATAGTTTTCAGTCACATCATTAAAAACCAATACCATCCCTAAAATATCATTATCAGCATTACAAATTGGAGCAGCAGTATCTGTAATGTAGTATTGCTTTCCTTGCTTTGAAATAAGAATTGTATGGTTATTTAAATTAACTATCCGCCCAGTTGCTATCACTTCTTCAACTGGGCTACGTATGCCTTCTTTTGTTACAACATCAACACTATTAAAAACATCTTTAATAGATTTTCCTCGAGCAGCCTCAATTTTCCATCCCGTTAAGCGTTCTGCAACAGGATTCATTCTTGTTACACATCCTTTTACATCTGTTGATATAACGGCATCACCAATACTATTTAAAGTTAAAGCAAGATGTTGTTCTTTTTGGGATAATTCAAATGTTCTTTGCTGGACACGCTGTTCTAATTTAGCTTTTTCACTTCCAAGCTGTTTCAACATTACATTAAATGATGTTGCCAACTCAACTGTTTCCACAGTCCCCTCAGGAACCAAAGCTTGTTCAGTATCACCTTTTGCAATACTTGTACTGACTTTTGTTAAGCGATTAAGAGGCTTGGTAATGGACTGACTCAATTTATAAGCGACAAATACAAGCAGTGAGATAATCACTGTCAAAACAAATACACTTAAAGTCCAAAACATATTTAGCTCTTTCAAAGCTTCCTGACTATATACCCCCACCACCAACCCTGCATGCAAAGCAGGTAAATACTGATACACTGCAAGCATTTCGTGAGAATGACTATCTAAGGTCATTGTATAACCAGTATTTCCAAGCAATGCCTGTCTCATTGCCAAGCCAAAGTCGACCTGCCTCACTGACTCAAATGCCGAAGGTTTAATAGCGTTATCTAGATGAGTATGAAAAAGGGAACTCTGATTATAAATTGTGGCAATATGTGTGCTCCCCGTCACCCCCAAACCAGTAGAATTATTTACAATGTTTTGTAACTTTTCTATATCAAGCTGAAATGCAATAACACCTATAATTAAGTTATTTTCTAAAACGGGAACAGATATAAATGCTGCTAATTCGTTACTCGGAGGATAGTAAGAAAAATTTGATAATGCAGGTTCAATTAATAAAAAAGCCTGTTCAACAGATTTAGCTAATTCTGTTTCTGCATAAACCCCTGTATTAAGGTTTGTGTGTTGATCATCTTCATGCTTTAAAGTAAACAATACATTTCTATCGAGTGAAACAAAAAATATATCGTAATACCCTAACTCTAAAAAGTGTTGCGCCTTTTTACTGTAGCGACTCTGTAACTGATGATAGCTTTCTCTATTATCATTTCGGTGCTTAAATTGAGTACCCAATTCTTTTAATATTTCAGCTGTTATTGGTATATGTGCGACTACGTGAGCATCTGCAATTCTAGTACTGATATATGTCCCAATCTTCTCAGTTTTCTTATCTGCAATTTGAGTTAGCTTAGCAAAAGTCTGTTTTTTAAAGTTTTGGTCATATGCCTGAAGATAATAAAACGACAGCAATACTATAGGAAGCAATGTAACCACTAACATCCAGCCTAAAATTTGTCGGTTTATTGTTTTCCTTTTCATTGCACAGCCTCATTAAGTGGTAGATTATCCACTAATTGTTGCCACTCTTTTTTACTTCTATACGATAGATAAGGTACTGGCCTTATTGGTCGCTCTGATTGCCAAACAACATCAATTACCCCATCTTTTCTAAACCGTCCAATTCGTGCAGTTTTCCATAAATGCTGTGTTGCCTGATCTACAGCAACAATTCCCTCTGGTGCATTAAAACTTTCTGTTCCAATCACAGACTTAACTCTTAGAGCTGAGGTAGATTTTGCATGTTCAACAGCATTGGCCCACAACCGAAACCCCACATAATTCGCTTCCATACGATCATTTATTTTTCGCTGCTCCCCAAATCGCAGCTTAAATTCACTAATAAAACGTTGGTTTTCATCACTGTCTATACTTTGATAATAATTCCATGCAGCGTAATGCCCAACCATTAATTCTGTATTTACATTCACAATATCTAGCCCTGCAATACCATACGAAATAATAGGAGGACTGTTAATAGTTTTTAATTTTTCAAAAAAAGCATTATTACTTGCATCACACATAGTGTTTAGAATTACATCAGGCTGTAATTCTACAATTTCATCAAAAACAGTTCCCATCTCTACTGAACCTAAAGGTATATACTTTTCTCCTAATATTTCACCTTGTTGAGACATTAATAAATCTTTGATAATTAAATTCACTGCCCGAGAGTAAATACAATTTGATCCTATTAAATAGTAACTTTTACCTAAATTTTTCAGAGACCAAATAACACTTGGGGTGATTTGTTGATTGGGTGTAGAGCCGGTATAGATAATATTCGGAGATTGCTCCATCCCTTCATATTGAATAGGATAAAACAACAAGTTTTGATATTTCTCGACCACAGGTTTAATAGCTTTACGACAAGCAGAGTTTCCACAAGCAAAAAGAGTTGAGACACCTTCTTCAACAATTAAACGCTCAGCTTCTTGTGCAAAGGTTTTCCAATCAGATTTACCATCGACAATAACAGGAACGACTTTGCGTCCTATCACACCCCCTTTGGCATTTACTTCCTCAATGGCTAAGGTAAGCGCATCAAGCAGGGGTTTTTCATATTCAGCCATCTTGCCAGTAAATGAATAAATAACACCCACCCGAACAACAGGCTTTGCTTCATCACAACCTTGAATAAGTATTGAAAAGATTAAGGTAAGAATAGTGCCTAATTGACGATAAGTACGCATCATTATTTATTACTGAATTAATAGTACAGACTAAAGTCTAGATGATATTATCATTTTTTTTCATTTTATGGTCATTTGCCCCACATTGCCAACTTGTTTATCGCAATAAAAATCAATATCAATTGCCTTTAATTGTATATATGTTATTCTAATCGGTTACCTTATTTTAGGTATCCAAACAACAACGTCACCCCTTACCTTTAGGACATACATGCTGTTATTATCAAAAAAACAAGATTGGCTTGGCAACATTCGTGGCGACGTACTCGCTGGGACTGTTGTTGCACTAGCCCTTATCCCCGAAGCCATTGCCTTTTCCATTATTGCTGGAGTTGATCCAAAAGTTGGCTTATACGCCTCTTTCTGTATTGCCTTCATCACTGCGATTATTGGTGGCCGACCAGGTATGATTTCTGCCGCTACAGGCGCCATGGCATTATTAATGGTTACGTTGGTGAAAGACCACGGCTTACAATACTTATTAGCAGCAACACTTCTTACCGGTGTAATACAGGTAATCGCGGGGTACTTTAAACTTGGTAGTTTAATGAGCTTTGTTTCTCGCTCAGTAGTAACAGGTTTTGTTAATGCCCTTGCCATTTTAATTTTTATGGCTCAATTACCTGAACTAACTAACGTTACTTGGGAAGTTTATGCCATGACAGCCGCAGGTCTTGGTTTTATTTACTTATTCCCTTATGTTCCTTTTATAGGAAAAATACTCCCCTCTCCTCTTGTTTGTATCGTTGTTTTAACTGGCGTTGCCATGTATCTAAACCTTGATATTCGCACTGTAGGTGATATGGGAGAATTACCAGACACATTACCTATCTTCCTTTGGCCTGAAGTCCCTCTTACTTGGGAAACACTACAAATTATATTACCTTATTCAGTTCCTTTAGCTGTAGTAGGTTTATTAGAATCATTAATGACAGCTACTATTGTTGATGACTTAACAGATACCACAAGCGATAAAAACCGTGAATGTAAAGGCCAAGGTATTGCTAATATTGGCGCTGGCTTACTTGGTGGTATGGCAGGTTGTGCAATGATTGGTCAATCAATCATTAACGTCAAATCAGGTGGGCGAGGCCGCTTATCAACAATGGTTGCTGGTATCTTTTTATTGATTATGGTGGTTTTTTTAGACGAGTGGATTAAACAAATTCCAATGGCTGCATTAGTTGCCGTGATGATCATGGTATCAATTGGTACGTTTAGCTGGGAATCTATCATCCATTTAAAACAACACCCTTTATCGTCTAATATCATTATGCTATCAACCGTTACTGTAGTTGTTTGGACACATAACTTAGCATTAGGTGTGTTTGTAGGCGTACTATTTGCAGCCCTGTTCTTTGCCAACAAAATCAGCCACTTTATGTATGTCGGTTCAGTTATGAATGATGAAACTGAAACACGTATTTATCATGTACACGGCCAAGTATTTTTCAATTCTGCAGATCGCTTTGTTGAAAACTTTGACTTTAAAGAAGCTATTGACAAAGTAAGCATTGATTTAACACATGCTCATTTCTGGGATATTTCTGCAGTATCAGCATTAGACAAAGTGGTATTAAAGTTTCGCAGAGAAGGTGCCGAAGTTGAGTTAATTGGACTTAATGAAGCCAGCTCAACAATTATTGATCGCTTTGGGGTGTATGATAATCCAGAAGAAATTGAAAAAGTAATGGGAGGTCACTAATGAATACTCAAAAACCACAAGTCCTAGCTTGTATTGATGGGGCAGCACTTACCGAAGCCGTTTGCGATTACGCTAGCTGGATTGCTGAAAAAACTGATGCTCCATTACAGTTATTACACACGCTAAACCATCACCATGAAACATCTAATTCATCAGACCTTTCTGGAAATATTGGTTTAGGCGCTCAAGAGCATCTGATGGAAGAAATCGTTACGCTTGAGCAACAGCAAAGTAAATTAAAGATACAGCATGGGAAAGTGATTTTACAAGCTGCCAAAACGCATATTGAAAAATCTGAAACCATCTACCCGACAACAACACAAAGACATGGCGACCTAATTGAGGCTGTTATCGACTTAGAAGCTAATACTCGCGTGCTAGTACTAGGTTTGAGAGGACAGGTTCATGAAAATGCAGACAATGAAATTGGTGCAAAATTAGAAGCCGTTATTCGCTCACTTCATCGTCCAATTCTAATTGTTAACGATACATTTACATCACCTAAACACATCATGATTGCTTATGATGGCAGTGATGCAGCTAACAAAGCAGTTAAAATGGTTGCAAGCAGCCCTTTATACAAAGGATTAACATGCCATTTAGTCTGTGTTAATAACAATGAAGAAACAGCAACAAAACTTCTTGAACAAGCAACCAGCAAATTAAAATCAGCTGAAGATATTACTGTTATTTCTGCAAAGTTAACAGGAAAAGCAGATTTGGCACTATGCGCTTATCAACAAGAACACAATATTGACTTAACTGTAATGGGCGCCTTTAGCCATACTCGTTTACATGACATGTTATTAGGAAGCTTTACCCATAAGATGCTGGTTAATACTAAAAAACCGTTATTATTACTGAGATAAGATGATTAAAACGAGGCTTTAGTACTTAGCCTTGATGTAGCAAAGCGGAATCAAGGGAATTAAGAGCAAACCTTGATTCCACTCCGTTACATCAAGGCTACAAAGACTTAACCTCTCTTCCATTATTTTATTTCACTTCATCAAGCGCCTGACTTACATCTGCAATAATATCTTCAATATTTTCAATTCCCACAGAAATACGGACTAAGTCTGAACTTACTCCCGCCGCTTTCAACTCTTCGTCATTTAACTGTCTATGAGTCGTTGATGCTGGGTGACAGGCTAAAGATTTTGCATCCCCAATATTCACCAAACGCAGAATCATTTTTAAACCATCAATAAATAACCCTCCTGCTTCCACACCACCCTTTAATCCAAAACTTAGTATTCCAGAGGCTTTGCCAGCAGTGATTTTTTGGCAAGTTTGATAGTATGAACTTTCTTCCAAAGCTGCATATTTAACCCAAGCAACTTTTTCATGATTTTTAAGGTAATCTGCAAGCTTTTCTGCATTCTCACAATGTCGCTCCATTCTCAAACCTAAGGTTTCAAGACCTTGCAAAATTTGAAATGAATTCATCGGAGAAATAGCTGCTCCAGTATTTCTTAATGGAACAACCCGACAACGCCCAATAAAAGCAGCTGCTCCTAATGCTTCGGTATAAATCACTCCATGATAAGAAGGGTCTGGCTCATTTAACAAAGGAAACCTTTCTTTATTTGCAACCCAATCAAACTTGCCTGAATCAATAATAACTCCGCCAATTGATGTACCGTGCCCACCTATATATTTAGTTAAGGAATGGATAACAATATCAGCCCCAAATTCGATAGGCTGACATAGAAAAGGCGTTGCAACGGTATTATCGACAATTAATGGCACCCCATGTTTATGCGCAATTTCTGCCAGTTTTTTAATATCGACAATATTACCTGCAGGATTACCAATAGACTCACAAAAAATAGCCCGTGTATTTTCATCTATTGCTTCTTCAAAGCCTTCAAAATCCTCGGCAGAGACCATACGAACATCAACACCTTGCCTAGGTAATGAATGAGCAAATAAGTTGTATGTTCCACCATAAAGCTGACTGGTACTTACAATATTGTCACCAACACTACAAATACATTGAATTGCATAGCTAATAGCCGCCATGCCAGAAGCAACAGCTAAAGCAGCAATACCACCTTCCATTGCTGCTAAACGCTGCTCCAACACATCCGTTGTTGGATTCATAATACGTGTATAGATATTACCCGGTACTTTCAGATCAAATAAATCTGCGCCATGCTGAGTGCTATCAAATGTATAAGATGTAGTTTGATATATGGGAACAGCCGCTGCTTTGGTGGTTTCTTCTGCCTCATAACCATGATGTAACGCTAAAGATTCTAATTTCATCTGCTTATTTTTATTATTTAAAGTAAAAGTAATCTGAATGACCTCACTTTAATATACAAGTTCAACTAAAGAAAATAGTTTTCCCTGCTAAAAAAATGATAAAGCTCCAATTCCTTGCAAATATTTATTTATGATATATATTCAATATAACCCTTTATTAATTTAACTATTAAATACAGCCATATGGAAATCAAATCAAAAAACTTTGGGTCTCAACATCCGGATTCTAATTCACTACTTACCTTTCCTAACGGCATCCCAGGATTTGAAGACCAAACCCAGTTCCAACTATTTCAATTAGACAACAGTGAAATCATTTATTCTCTACAGTCTTTAACTGATGAAAACATCTCTTTCTCTGTCGCCCTCCCCTCTAACTTTTATATTAATTATAATTTTGTCCTAACAGATCAAGAAGAAAAGGCCTTAGAAATTGACTCTGCTGATGACGTACTTATTTTACTTATTCTTCATCGAGACGATCATTCTGATGCAACTAAGGAACCGACCATTAAAGGCTCAATAAAATCACCTTTAATAATCAACACAAAGAAAAGAATAGGCATTCAAAAATTATTAGCCGCTGTAGAACAAAGCATTACGCTAACAGAAAAACATAATGAAATTGAAGTGTCTGAAACCTAGGCTGAGCAAAAAAAATAGTCTAGAAAATAAAAAAGCCCTATTGATAGAAAATCAGGTGATTTTCTATCAATAGGGCTTTTTTTCGAACAATAACTAAATAAAAACTAAGAAACTAGGCCGCCTGAACAGGAATTGAATGGCTAGAATGCGTAACTTTATTATCTTCGTCAAAATAAACAAGAGTAGGTTTAAAATCCTCTAACTCTTTTTCATTAAATGCTGCAAAAGCACAAATAATAAGTAAATCACCCTCGCAAGCTAAGCGAGCCGCAGCGCCATTGACAGAAAAAACACCCGAACCATCTTCTGCCCTTATGGCATAAGTAGTAAAGCGTCCACCTGTATTAATATTGTATATTTGAATTTGCTCGTATTCTCTAATCCCAGAAAAATCTAGAATTTTACCGTCAATTGCACAAGAGCCTTCATAACCCAGTTCTGAATGAGTTACCGTTGCTCTGTGTAACTTTGCTTTAAGCATCGTTGTTTGCATATTAAATAAATCTTGAAACCTTATGAGTTGGTTATTATACCCAAAAGCGCTCTCCTTTCAAATTTAGATGCTTTTATACTTTCGCCTCATCAATCGGTTTTTCTAAGCTATAGAGTTTTTGAACCTTATTATCATTACGATATAGGATTGTGATTTATTTTGAAAAGAATATATTATCAATAAGGCGAGGCTTACCCAGCTTGGCAGCGGCAAGAATAACTAATGCTTCCTCATTTTCACTAGCAAGCTGCAAATTATCAGCTTTGCAAATAGAGAAATAGTCTATTTTAAATCCAATTTTTTCCAATAACGTCTTCTGCTCTTGCTCTATTATTTTAAACTTCTTACCCTGCAAAACATCCTGCTGTGCTTTGCATAAGGCCTGATAAAGCTTAGGCGCAGTAGACCTTTCTTCTTCAGTTAAATAACCATTACGAGAACTCATAGCCAATCCATCGCTTTCTCGCTCAGTTTGAACACCTATTATTTCAACAGCAATGTTCAAATCTTGAACCATTTTTCGGATAACAGCCAGTTGCTGAAAATCTTTCTCACCAAAAATGGCTATATCCGGCTGAACCATATTAAATAACTTGGTCACTACCGTAGCAACACCATCAAAATGCCCCATTCTATGCGCACCACAGTGTAAGGTTGATAACTTACCAACCGAAATACTAGTCGTTGCTTTATTAGGATACACTTCAAAAACTGTTGGCAGAAACAGTAAATCAGCCTGAGCTTGTATTAGTTTGTCTTGGTCAGCAAGCTCGGTTCTAGGATAACTTTCAAAATCTTCCCCTTCACCAAATTGAGTAGGGTTAACAAAGATACTAACCACTACTTTATCAGCCAGCTCTCTTGCCTTTTCAACTAATTTAATATGCCCTGCATGCAGATTTCCCATAGTGGGAACAAAAGCAACCCTCAAGCCTTGCTTACGCCATTGTTTAATTTGCTCTCTTAGCTGACTAACCGTTGTTACTTTTTGCATATAACTTAATAGCTATGTTCTGATGCAGGAAAATCTAACTGCTTTACTGCTTGATGATATTGCTGAATAGCATTCGGAATGTCCTGAGCTGTTTGCATAAAATCTTTTGAAAACTTAGGTCGCCGCCCTAAGCTAATCCCTAACATATCGTATAGTACCAATACTTGTCCGTCACACCCAACACCCGCACCAATACCAATAACAGGAATACTAATGCTTTGTGATATTTTTGTAGCTAAGTCTGCAGGAACACATTCTAAAATTAACAAACTAGCTCCAGCTTGCTCTACTTTATGCGCATCTTCGATAATTTTTTCAGCGTCATGCAAGCTTTTACCTTGAACCTTATAGCGTCCCAGTTGATTAATAGATTGCGGTAAAAGACCTAAATGGGCACAAACAGGTACCCCATATTCAACTAATAGTTCAATAATGTTTAAATGCGCACCCTCTAACTTAACCATTTGAGCAGCTGCTGACTGCATTAACTTAGCCGCGCTCTGTATAGCCATTTCTGCCGTGCCATAACTTAAAAAAGGCAAATCAGCAATTACAAAGGCTCTTTTACGTGCATTCACTACACATTGGGTGTGATAAACCATGTCATCAATGGAAACAGGAACTGTGGTTTTTTTTCCTTGAATAACCATACCTAAAGAATCACCCACCAGCATGACATCCACACCTGCCTGATCGATAAGCTGGCTAAAACTAGCATCATAGGCAGTCAAACAAGTAATCTTCTCGCCAGCCTGTTTCATTGCCACTAAATCAAGTATTGAAAGAGTGGAAATATTTTGATTTTCTACATACGAAGTCATTAACTTAATTTCTCCAAGCCATCCAGTGGGCACTGTACAACCAGATCATTAATACTACCTTTACCAGGCACAAATAAATTCTCATTTGCTATTTCTTGCAATGGATACAGTACAAATGCCCTTTCAGCTAAACCAATATGAGGAACCTTTAATTCTGGCAAATCAATTTGCTGATCACCATATAATAATATATCAAGATCCAGGGTTCTTGCACCCCAACGTATAACATCCCTATCTCTGCCAAAATCGTTTTCAATACCTTGCAAAACCCTTAACAAATCAATAGCAGATAAAGCAGTCTGAATACTCATAACAGCGTTAACATAATCTGGTTGGTCTTTTGGTCCCATGGGCGGACTGCTGTACAAACTTGAAAACTTAAGTTCCGACATATTTGCATGCCCAGCTATAAATAACCTAGCCTGCTGGATTTTTTCTGCTGGATTTTCTAAATTACTCCCCAACCCAATATATACTTCAATCATTATCACTATTTTTTCTTTTTGTTTTGGGCTTTGCTTTTCTTTTTCTAGGTGGACGCGTCATTTTCTTTTGCTCTGTATCACTAGCATCCTGAAATTTTGTCCACCACTGAGCTAGCTCCATTTCAGCACCACCCGTTTCTGCCCTTAACACTAAAAAGTCATAAGCGGCACGAAACCTAGGGTGCCCTAATAAACGATAAGGACGACCACCAATTCGCTTTTCAAACCGCAGCTGTAACAACCAAACTTCCCGCATTGACTGAGTTACTCGCTTTGGAATTGAGATACTTTTAGTTTGCGCAGATAAGACATTACTTGCTGCATGTTGATAAGCAAAACTTTCTTCCTCACCTTGTCGCATTTTTTCTTTAGCAAGATCTTGTACCGCTTCCCATAAAAATGCTGCCATTAAAAAGTATGGGGTAACACTTTTATCATCAGCAATACGCTTATCTGAATTTTCTAAAGCCTTCGCTATAAAAACTCTTGGAAAATTATTTTGCTCATTATTTAAACAATGATCAGCTTGAGGAAACAAGGTTTCAAATAAGCCATAATGCCTGAGCATTTCGAATGCTTGTATGCCTTTTCCTGACAAAAACATTTTTAATACTTCATCATATAAGCGGGCAGCTGGAATACCTTTTAATAAAGGTGCCAATTCAAAAATTGGTTTCTCTGTTGATTCATCTATAGAAAATCCTAATTTAACAGCAAACCTTACAGCACGGAGCATTCTTACAGGATCTTCTCTATAACGAGTTGCAGGATCACCAATTAACTTTAGGACCCCCGCAGAGTGGTCATCCATCCCCCCTGTATAATCAATAATAGAAAAATCACGAATATTGTAATAAAGGGCGTTAACGGTAAAGTCTCTGCGCCAAACATCATCTTCTATACTGCCAAAAACATTGTCACGTAATAGCCGCCCATCTTCATGAACTTTTTGCTCTTTGTTATCGGCAGCATCATCAGAACTTCTGAAAGTAGCAACTTCAATAATTTCTCGACCAAAAAAAACATGAGCAAGACGAAAACGTCGCCCAATTATCCGACAATTACGAAAAACTTTTTTAACTTGCTCAGGACTGGCATCAGTTGCCACATCAAAATCTTTTGGTTCGTAACCTAATAATAAATCTCGAACACAGCCACCTACTAAATAAGCTTCATATCCTGATTTTTTCAGTCGATACAAAACTTTTACAGCATTTTCACTCATTTGAGAGCGTGAAATATTATGCTCTGAACGAGAATAAACCTTAACTTGGCTTTGACTATTGCTCCGCTCAAGATCTGCGACATCACCCTCATCAGATGCACTGAATATTTTTTTGAAAAAATTTAAAATAACCTTCATTCCCTTTTTTTATTATATAAATTCAGTACTTTATAAAAACAAACACTTACAAGCCTGATATTTTCTTCTTATCATATCACTTAGCCAACTCGCAATAAATAATATAGCTATTTTTTTATTGCGAGTTGGCTAAAGCAGTCTCTATTCAATCAACAGCTTTTTTTACATAAACTTTTTAATATAGTAGAATTATCCAATATTTATCAAATACAACAGCCTGCAATCCTGTATTGTTTGCATACTGTTCCTAATTGTTTTGGAGAATTTTATGATTAAAAAAATTTTAAAAGGTTTAATTGAGCAACCTTTTTTAACCAGTATTTATGTAACAGACTTAGCAATCCTTCTTCTTCATAAACCTCCTTTTATGTTTTCTGTTGTTATGCTTGGGGGATTGGTAGCTATGAGTATGTATTTTGGTCAAAAACTAGCTTTATTTAAAAGTTAATTGTCTACACCAAACAAACAAAAACCAGTTGAAGACAGCTCCCTTTCACCTGGTTTTTTTCGTCATATAGCGATCATTGCCTATGATGCATTGCTTTTACTTGCCTTGTTATTTCTAGCAACAGCACTTGTTTTACCCTTTAACAATGGTGAAGCTTTTAGCTCATCACAATTTTTTTTCCCAATCTATATTCTTTTAGTCAGTTTTATTTACTATGGCTGGTTTTGGACCCATGGAGGCCAAACATTAGGGATGAAAACATGGAAAATAAAAATACAAACACTAGACAAGCAGCCAGTAACATGGGCTTTAGCATTTAAACGTTTTATACTTGCTTTGTTTTCTTGGGGGGTTGGCGGCTTAGGTTTTTTATGGAAGTTTGTTGATAAAAGACGATTTACTTGGCATGACCACTTATCAAAAACTAGTTTGTTTTTTGAGCAGGACAGCCCAAAAGATTGATGTTATTTAAATTCTAGTAGAAAAGTTTTTAATTGTTTCTGTAGAGGCAAGGCTTACCTTGCCTCTACAGTCACGAGCGATAATACTTTAATATCCTCTAGAAACCTGCTTACACAGTACAACAACATTTTCTACATGGCAGCGATATTTTTCTTCGCCTTCATATTCGCCCTCACATGCTTCACAAACCACTTTGCCGTTATCCGTTACTTTATCAATAGCCCAACCATAGCCTTTAGAGCCACAAAGCAATTTTGCATATTTCTTAAACCGTTTCCCTACTGATGCTTTTTTTATTGAAGCTTCTTTATCTTTACAGCCTGGTGTTTGTTTAAGATCACCAGTAATTGACTCATAAACCCATTCATCTGTAGCCTTTGCAAAAGATTGAGTAGAAAACACTAACATCATAGCAATTAAAATAATCTTGATTCTCATAACCTTTCCTTCTATTTAGTTTTTATTATAGTTTACCTTGCAAACTAACACTTTAATACATTAAAACCCCATTAGCAATAGCTAATTTAGCACCTAAAATAAGTCCCGTTTTTAGCCTCCGATTCAGCTAAAATTCAGTTAACACTGTGCTATACTCAAAACTTCTTAATTAACGCATCTATACTTCTTATATTAAAGTATAGCTTTTAGCTTGGAGCGTGTAGACCCATGAAAAAAACAATTCAACTTTTACTTCTAGCAACTGCATTTTTTGCATTCACTGCAAATGCAAAAGAAAAAACAATTCAACTAGAAGACAATTCATCAATCCTTGGGAAGTGGAAATTAACAGCTGAAGCCCCTGCAAAACACAAAGCAAAAACACCATTAAGCATTACTTGGGATTTTAAAAAGGGCGGAGTCTTAAACACGAAAGCAACAGATGCTCGTAACAGAACGGGAGCAATGGATATTAATGTTAAATATTCTATTGAAGATGGCGCAATTCAGAAGCAATTTAAGCCAGGAATAGAAAAATATGAGACATGCCGTGTAACCGACCAAGATCAAAAATCAATGATTTTACATTGTAAATTCTTATATTATTTTATGGAAAGAATATAATATAATATAAAATTTTTGGCAGTTGATAGTAGTTATCAACTGCCAAAAGACCTTAACTTTTTATTTTGCCCTAGTAACAGCATAGGTAGCCAAACTGAATACCAGAATACTTGGTAAAACGGCCATAACCATTGGATCAAATCCATAAACCAAACCAACATGACCAGCAATTTTATCGAATATATTAAATGTCATTCCGATAATAATGCCAAGCATCATCCTTCCTCCAGTACTAACTCCTCTCTTAATTCCTACAACAAAAGGAATTGATACCATCAGCATAACAAAAATAACAAAAGGGTTTATCAATCGACTCCAGAATGCCAGTTCATAAGTTTGCGCCTTCTGGTTATTTTGTTTGAGAAAATCAATATATGTATACAAATCATAGAGAGCCATATTATCTGACTTAACCACGGCAACACTTAACAAATCTGGTTCTATTGATGTTTCCCATTCATCCTGCACAACTTTAGTAGAAAACACCTGATTTACAGACACTTCAGTTTGTAAAACATTATTTACCTTCCAAAGCCCATCTCCCAGAAAAGTAGCCTCATCAATATGCCTTACTGAAAGCATCTGTCCTTGCTCATCAATCTTATAAGTATAAATATCACCCAGTCCACCTTTCCCCATTATTTTGCGTACATTAACAAACTCATCTTTTTCTCTTAGCCACACTCCATTTCTTGACCGAATAGCAACCTCATTCTTTTTAGCTAACATTTTAACCAATTGGGCCTCATGTGCAGCTTTGGGAGCAACAAACTCACCGACCAAGAAAGCAATAATAACCATCACCAGACCAGCTAACATAACTGCTTTTATAACCCCAAAAATTGAAATTCCTGCTGCTCGCATGGCAATAATTTCACTATTATTCCCCATTCCCCCAACAACAAAAAGACTGCCTAACAATGCTCCAAAAGGGAGTAGTTCATAAAAAACTGTAGGTGCAGTTAGGGCAAGATACATTAAGATTTGCTTTAAATCGTAACCACCCTCTCCAATATCTTTTAATTCATCCCTAAAGGTAAAAAGCATAAAAAGCGTTAGCAATAACATGACAGCGACAGCAGAACCTTTCAATACTTCCTTAACAATATATTTTGTTAAAATATTCACACTGCCCCCCTATCAAAAAATTGCATCATAATCCATTTTTTACCATAGAGGCGTAACAGCAACATCCCAGTCAACAAGAGTAATAATAAATAAACACCAAAAAAACCAAATGATGCAGGCACAACCTCATTCACAACCCAGCTATGACTAACGCGCTGTAAATTACCAAAAACAAAATAAATAGCAAAAGCAACGATTAAACTGCCATAAACCCCACCTCTAGGTGACGTTTTTGCAAGAGGCACAGCTAATAAACTCAAAAAAATCACCGATAAAGGAGCTGCTAAACGGCTTTGTATTTCAGCTATATCTAACAACTTATCAGATTCCCACAAAATAGCACTCGGTACTCCATCTCGCTTTTTCCTAAGCTTTGTTTCTTTTTTTTCTATCCGTACCGCATACTCATCAAATGTTTCAAAAATAAATTTTTTGTTACCCGGTACTCCTTGAACTTTTTCCCCTTGCTGTAAGACAAGATATAAACCACCCGGTAAATTTTTTAATCGACCAAACTTAGCGTTAACAATACCTAACTGCTTACCTTTTTTATTTTGCAAAAAAACATTTTGCATCTGCTGGTCTGAAGAAATATCTTCTGTATAAAAAACCAAGTCGCCATGACTATATTCACTAAAGCGCCCAGCAGCTATACCTTTTATATCCGCTTGTTTCTTATCTTCATGCATTACTTGTTTGATTGTCCTTTCAGCCCATGGTGTCGCTAGCAAAGAAAACCCTGCAGCCACCATACTAAGAGGTAATATCAAAACAAAAACAGCTCGATAAATAACATAAGCTCCACCTCCTGCAGAAGCAACAGCAGACATTTCCTGATCTCTATACATCCGACCAATAACCATTAATATCGCCATAAAAATTGAAACAGGCAAAAATGCACCAATTGCCATCACTATTTTCAATCCCAATAAATTTAAAACTATCTCATTAGATATATTTCCTTCAATCGCTTGCGCCAGTACTTTAATAAACTTTCGACTAACGATAATAACAACAAGTACCAACAGCACGGCTGATATTGTTTTAAACAGATCTTTGATAATCATTTTATCTAAAACGGAAACAAACCGATAAGACCTGACACACACCTTTTTACTCGACTTAATGCTCAAACGACTCACCTTAAAAACTCATGTATAATCTACCCTAATTATCCCTTTAACACGCTCATCCTTATACTCTCTTATGGACTATTCTATAGAAACCTCAGCTTTAGACAAACAACAAACTGATTGCATAATCGTTGGTATTTATGAAAACCAACAACTCAGCCCATCAGCAGACTCAATTGACAAGCTAAATCAAGGCGTTATCTCTCAACTAATTGAGCGTGGCGATATTAAAGGAAAAAACTCAGAAACATTACTTATTAACCACCTACCCAATAGCTCAATAGAGCGTATTTTACTCATAGGTTTAGGTGAAAAAGAAAAACTGACTGCAAAGCTTTACCGTAAAGCCCTTTCTTCTGCAGTAACAGCACTTAAAAGCTTAAAGATTAAATCAGCCTGTTGCACTTTAGCTGATATTGAAATTAAAGATAAAAATGCTACATGGAAAACACGCCAAATTATTGAAGTTTTTAATGATGCTATTTACCTGTTCCAAAACACCAAAAGTATAAAAGACCCTGCTATTGATCTGGCAAAAATATCAATTTCAATTTCTGATGAATTAGCACTGGAAGCTGAAACAGGTTTGAGCCAAGGTATTGCTATCGCAAAAGGAATGGATTTAACAAAACTTTTAGCTGACTTACCAGGTAACTATTGCACACCCACTTACCTTGCAGAACAAGCAACCGTCATTGCTTCTAATAGCAACAACATGAGTGTAGAAATTCTTGAAGAAAGCGATATGGAAGCTTTAGGTATGGGCTCTTTTCTATCAGTTTCTCGTGGTAGTCGCCAACCAGCAAAACTTATTGTATTAAATTATCAAGGCGGAGCTAAAGATAGCAAACCCGTTGTACTTGTAGGAAAAGGTTTAACCTTTGATGCGGGTGGCATTTCATTAAAACCAGGCGCAGGCATGGATGAAATGAAATACGACATGTGTGGTGGTGCCAGTGTTTTAGGTACATTACAAGCTGCTGCTGATATGAATTTACCCATAAATATTGTCGGTATAGTTCCTTCATCAGAAAACATGCCCGATGGTGATGCTAACAAACCAGGCGATGTTGTCACTAGCATGGCGGGGTTAACTATTGAAATTTTGAACACAGATGCCGAAGGTCGATTAATTCTTTGTGATGCCTTAACTTATGCTAAAAAATTCAACCCAGAAGTGGTGATTGATTTAGCAACCTTAACAGGTGCTTGTTTAGTTGCATTAGGTCGTGTTCCTAGTGGTTTACTTGGTAATGATGATGATTTATGTAACGATTTAATTGATGCAAGTGAAACAGCTTGTGACAGCTTATGGCGCCTACCATTATGGGAAGAGTATCACGAACAATTAAAATCTAATTTTGCAGATTTAGCTAATATTGGTGGCCGTGATGCCGGTACTATTACAGCAGCTTGCTTTTTATCAAGATTCACAGAAGATTATCGCTGGGCTCATTTAGATATTGCTGGTACAGCTTGGCGTTCAGGTGGTGCAAATAAAGGTGCAACAGGCCGCCCTGTTCCTCTTTTAAGCCAATACCTTATTGATAGAGCGAATGCCTGAAGCTAGTTTTTACATATTGCCGTCTTATTCTTTATCAGACCGGTTTCTATTTGCTTGTAAACTGCTAGAAAAAGCTTATCGTAGCGGTCAGTTTTGTTATGTTTATACTGACTCACTACAACAAAGCCAGCAATTAGATAATCAGCTTTGGACATATAGGGAAAATAGCTTTATCCCTCATCAGCTTTATGATGAAACAAATAATGATATTCCAGACTACCAAAAGACGGTTTTAATTGGTACGCAAGCAGCTCCAGAAAACTGGCAAAAACTTATTTTTAATCTATCATCAAAATATCCTGATGATTTAACTAAAACGGATCGCGTGTTAGAGATTCTTGATAATAATGAAGAATTAAAACAAGCTGGTCGGCAACGGTTTCGCCAATATAAACAAAATGGCTTTGATATATCGACACATAAGATATGATCATTTTTGCTTTAAAAAATATTTTTTGCGGACTAACGTCCGCTCTACACTCTACAAATAAATAGACTTTCCATGGAAAAAACATACGCCCCCCATTCAATCGAACAACGCTGGTATAAAACTTGGGAAGACAAAGGTTATTTTGAAGCAAAGCCTGAAGGTGAATCCTATTGCATAATGATTCCACCACCTAACGTGACTGGAAGCCTGCACATGGGACATGCCTTCCAAGACACCATTATGGATGCCTTAAGCCGCTATCATCGCATGAAAGGTAAAAGTACCTTATGGCAACCAGGTAGTGACCATGCAGGGATTGCAACGCAAATGGTGGTTGAGCGTTTAGTTAATGCTGAAGGTAAAACGCGCCATGACTTTGGTCGTGAAAAATTTGTCGAAAAAATTTGGGAATGGAAAGAAGAGTCAGGTAACACCATTACCAAACAATTACGCCGTATGGGGACTTCTTTAGATTGGAAAAAAGAACGTTTCACTATGGATGATGGCATGTCAGATGCCGTACAAGAAGTTTTTATCAAGTTACACGAAGAAGGCTTAATCTACCGTGGAAAACGCCTAGTAAACTGGGATCCTGTTTTACACACCGCCGTTTCTGATTTAGAGGTATTATCAGAAGAAGAAAATGGTTTTATGTGGCATATGCGCTACCCTTTATCAAATGGTTCAGGCCATATGATCGTTGCCACCACGCGACCAGAAACCTTATTAGGTGATGTTGCTGTTGCCATTCACCCTGATGATGATCGCTACAAACATTTATTAGGTGAGTTTTTAGAACTACCTTTAACCGGCCGTCGCATTCCTATTATTGCCGACGAACATGTAGACCCTGAATTTGGTACCGGTTGTGTAAAAGTGACACCTGCACATGATTTTAATGATTATGATGTTTGGACACGCCATAAAGATCTTGCAGCTATTATGGATGCTCCCCACGGCGGACTGATCAATATATTTACTGAAGATGCCGCTATTCGCGCCAATGAAGAAGATGAAGGCGATCTTATACCTGCTAAATATATCGGTTTAGACCGTGTTGAAGCGCGTAAACAAATTGTTGCCGATTTAGACTCCGAAGGTTTATTAGAAAAAGTTGAAGATCATAAACTCGTTGTTCCTCGTGGTGATCGCTCAAACAGTATTATAGAACCACTTCTAACCAAGCAATGGTATGTCAAGGTTGGGCCACTAGCTAAACCAGCGATTGAAGCCGTTGAAAATGGTGATATTAAGTTTGTACCTGATAACTGGAAAAACACATATTTTGAATGGATGAGAAACATTCAGGATTGGTGTATTTCTAGACAAATCTGGTGGGGACACAGAATCCCAGCTTGGTATGATGATGAAGACAATATTTATGTAGGTCGTTCTGAACAGGAAATTCGTAAGAAACATAATCTAGCAGCAGATTATCCACTAAGACAAGATGAAGATGTTTTAGACACCTGGTTTTCATCTGCTTTATGGCCTTTTTCAACACTAGGCTGGCCTGAAAAAACACCTGAATTAGCACTGCATTATCCCACCAGTGTATTAGTCACTGGTTTTGATATTATCTTTTTCTGGGTTGCCAGAATGATTATGATGGGGCTTAAATTTCAAGGTGAAGTACCGTTTAAAGAAGTTTATGTACATGGCTTGGTACGTGATGCCGAAGGCCAGAAAATGTCAAAGTCAAAAGGTAATGTGCTTGACCCTATTGATTTGATTGACGGCATTGATTTAGAAGCTCTCGTTGAAAAACGTATGGGCGGCATGATGCAACCGCATCTACAAAAGAAAATTGAGAAAGCCACTCGTAAACAATTCCCAGACGGCATTCCTTCTTTTGGTACCGATGCATTACGCTTTACCTTTGCGTCATTAGCAACAACAGGCCGAGATATTCGTTTTGATTTAGCGCGTGCTGAAGGCTACCGTAACTTCTGTAATAAAATATGGAATGCGGCACGTTATGTATTAATGAACACCGAAGACCAAGATAATGGCTTATCAGATGCACCCTGTGAATATTCACAGGCTGATTTATGGATTACGTCTCGCTTAAATCAAGTGATCTCTACAACCAGCGAATCAATAGAAAGCTACCGTTTTGATTTAGCGGCACAAGCTTTATATGAATTCACTTGGAACGAATATTGTGACTGGTATTTAGAATTAGCAAAAATTTCTCTACAATCAGATAATGAAGCACTGCAACGTGGCACACGTAAAACATTAGTTAATGTCTTAGAAAACATTCTACGTTTAAGCCACCCTATCATGCCATTTATCACTGAAGAAATTTGGCAACGTGTTGCACCATTAGCAGGTATTACTGCTGAAACGATTATGCTACAACCTTATCCAGAAGCTGATGAGAGTCAAATCAACCTTGATTCTATCAATGCTACAAAATGGATTATGGATTTTATCTTAGGGTTACGCCGTATTCGCGGTGAAATGAATATAGCACCAGGAAAACCACTTCCTGTATTGCTACAAGACTGCACTGTAAGTGATTTAGCCTTTGTAGAATCAAGCAAAGATTATCTATTGAAATTAGGCCGAGTTGAGTCAATTACTGTTCTTTCTGCTGATAACATTGCACCTGAATCAGCTATTTCACTTGTCGGTGAAATGAAAATTCTAATTCCAATGGCAGGCTTAATTGATAAAGATGCAGAAATTGCACGTTTAGAAAAAGAAATCGCAAAAATACAAAAAGATTTACCACGTATTGAAGGCAAATTAAACAATCCTAAATTTATTGATAAAGCACCAGAAGCTGTTATTAATAAAGAAAAAGATAAACTTGCTGCACTGCACTCTTCACTTAAAAACCTCGAAGAGCAATTAGTTAAAATAAAAGCACTTTAATGATACAAAGCACTGACCAAAAAACAGAGGACCCTCAATCACTTGAACAGTGGACGAAGGTTCTTTGTGAGCAAGAAATGACTATTTTCTCCAATACAGCTCACACTATTTACAAGTCAATAGATAAGAAAAAAGGGGCTATGGAATTATCTTCCATTATCCTGCAAGACCCTAACCTTACAGCAAAACTTCTTAAGGTAAGTAATAGCGTTCATTACAATCCTTCAAATCAAAAAATGAACACTATTTCAAGAGCCATCGTTATTTTAGGCTCTAATATTGTTCGTGAATTAACCATTGCTTGTTCATTTTTTGAATCTATTATTTCTCCAGAAAATAAGCAACGTGCCAACAAAGAAATTGGCCATGCCATTCATGCCGCAGTACAGGCAAAAGAAATAGCTATTCATTGTAACGATGTATCTCCTGAAGAAGTTTTTATTGCCGCATTACTCAATAATATAGGCGCTATTTCATTCTGGTGTTTTGGTGGCGAACAATGTCGATATATTGCTGGCTTACTTAATTCAGGACAATATACGCCTGAACAAGCTGAAGAAAAAGTGCTTGGCTTCACCCTTAACGATTTAGGAAAAAACCTTAGCAAATCTTGGAACCTTGGTGGCTTAATTGAAGAAGCCATCATATCTCCCGACTCATCTAATATCCGACCTCAAATAGTTCATTTGGCAAATGAGATTGCTCACTCAGTTGATGATGGCTGGGACTCTGAGAAAGTAGATGAATGTTTAATCAAATTAGAAAAACTAACAGGTGAAGATACTAGCAACATCATAAGTCGTTTAAAAGACAATGCGAACTCAGCAGTTAAAATAGCCTGTAATTTTGGCGCACACGATGCTTCACAGTTTATTAAAACGGACTCTCCTGTAGAACAACCTATAGAACCAGACACAGAAGTTATAGATAAAAAACAAATTCTATTACAAATACTGCAAGATATAGCTCAACACCTAAGTGGTAATATTAATCTCAATTTACTCCTTGAAATGGTTATTGAAGGTATTCACCGAGGCTTGAGTATGGACAGAACTATTTTCTGCATACTCAGTAAGGATAAAAAAACATTAGAAGAAAAATTAGCTTTGGGTTGGGCAAAGCCCATCAATGACCAAGGAAAAGTTAAATTTGATATATCAAGCATTCCTGCTAATCTTTTCTTTAAAGCTATCACCTCTAGCTCTGGTCTCTGGGCTAACCCATTAAAAGATGACGTTTTATTTACCCCCAGTGTAATTAATCGTATAGGTAAATCAGAGTGTTTTCTTATCCCTGTCTATTCTGGGAATAACCCCATTGGCTTGATTTACTCCGACAGATCAACTCATAATCAGCCCTTAACTGAAGAAGATTTTAATACTGCCAAACATTTTTCCCAGCAAGCTGTGATAGGTTTAGCTCTCTATAAAATAAAGAAATCATGAATGAAAAAGAGTTTACAGATTTACGGGTTTTTCTTGTAGAACCATCCCATACTCAACAACATATTATTAAACAATTTCTTTTGGATCTTGGTATCTCAAATATTACCCTCATAGATTCAGGTAAAGACTTACTTTCATTATTAAAGCAAAGCCTTCCAGACTTAATCATGAGCTCTATGTATTTACCTGATATGACAGGAGCAGATTTAGTTCATGAAATTAGAAATGATTCTGATTCATATGATATGGCTTTTTTATTAATATCAAGTGAGACTAACCTTAATTATTTAGACCCTATTCGTCAGGCTGGCGCAATCGCTATCTTACCTAAGCCTTTCACAAGTAAAGACTTAGATATGGCGCTAACGGCCACTCTAGACTATTTAAACCCACAACAAGTTGAACTTGAACACTTAGATATTGAAGATATTAATGTTTTAATCGTTGATGATAGTCCAACGTCATTAAAATATATCAGAAAAATACTTAATGACATTGGTATTGACCAGATCACTCAAGCAACAAATGGCCAAGAAGCTTTTGAGTTAATTACCACGCATTTATTTGACTTAATTATCACCGATTTTAATATGCCTGAAATGGATGGCTTGCAACTAACAAATTCCATTCGTGCCGATAGCAGTCAACAATCAATTCCCATTCTTATGCTTACTAGTGAACAAAATGAAAATCGCCTAGCAGCTGTAAAGAAAGCAGGGGTATCAGCTATTTTAGACAAGCCATTTAAACCTGCATCGATTAGAAAATTAATTGCACAATTGCTCAACTAAATAAAATAGCACCTCAAATTTAAGTAATTTTTATGGACAAATAGCATATTTCATCTATATTTTCAGTACTGAAGATTAAAAATACACAAACTCATGGCAACAGCACATACGGACTTACAATTTGGCGGCCTGATTAAATGTCTTATTAATAAAGACATTCTTACGGAAGCTGATGCAACAAAATATAATGAGGAGGCTAAAAAAAAGAAAATCCCTGTCATCAGTTACTTAGTCTCAAATAAGTTAGTCGATAGTAATACCATTGCCTCTGTTGCCTCTATTGAGTTTGGTGTCCCTTATTTTGATCTTAATGCTATAGATACAAGTTCACTACCCACAAACCTTGTTAGTGAAAAGCTAATTCGTCAGCACCACGCCTTACCTTTGTTTAAAAGAGGGAGTCGTTTATTTATTGCATTATCTGACCCAACCAACTTTCAAGCACTTGATGAAATAAAGTTCCATACACGACTCAATACAGAAACAATTCTTGTTGAAGAAAATAAATTAGTTACCATTCTAGAGTCTGCTCTTGATCAAGCAGATACTTCAATGAATGATTTATTAGATGAAGATCTAGATAATATTGATATTTCAGGAGGTGACGAACCCCCTCCTACTGATGATGCAGAGTCAGATATAGACGATGCCCCTATTGTACGGTTTGTTAATAAGATTTTACTCGACTCAATAAAAAAAGGGGTTTCAGATATACATCTAGAGCCTTATGAAAAAACATTTCGAATTCGCTTTAGAGGTGATGGCATCTTATACGAGGCGGCTAGTCCCCCTGCTAATATAGCTCACCGAATTATTTCAAGAATTAAAGTGATGTCTAAAATGGATATTGCTGAACGACGCGTCCCTCAGGATGGTCGAATAAAGATGAGCTTATCCAAAAACCGAGCCATTGACTTTCGTGTTAATACTTGTCCCACATTATTTGGTGAAAAAGTTGTATTGCGGATTTTAGATCCAACCAGTGCTCAGATTGGTATTGAGAAACTTGGCTTTGAACCTGATCAACAAGAGTTATTCTTAAAAGCTATCCATAGGCCTTATGGGATGGTTTTAGTAACAGGTCCAACAGGAAGTGGTAAGACAGTTTCACTTTATACTGGTTTAAACATCTTAAACAAAATTGAAAGAAACATTTCAACCGCTGAAGACCCCGTAGAAATAACGGTAGAAGGTATTAATCAGGTCAACATGAATACCAAGGCTGGCCTGACATTTTCGGTAGCCCTAAAAGCCTTTTTAAGACAAGATCCTGATATTATCATGGTTGGTGAAATTCGAGACCTTGAAACAGCAAGTATAGCTGTAAAGGCAGCTCAAACAGGTCATTTAGTATTATCAACGCTACATACCAATGATGCGCCCCAGACCATTAACCGTTTGATACAAATGGGGATAGAACCTTTTAATATTGTATCTGCAGTAAACTTAATTATGGCACAACGCTTAGGCCGTAGATTATGTGAGCATTGTAAAAAAGAAGCAGACTACCCCGACAACATCTACCTTGATGCAGGCTTTAAACAAGAAGAATTAGATTCTCTAAAAGTATATATTCCCGTGGGTTGTGACCATTGTACTGAAGGCTACAAAGGCCGTGTAGGTATATACCAAGTAATGCCTATTAGTGAAAAAATGCGAGCACTTATTCTAAGAGGCGGTAATGCTATGGAAATGGCTGATCTATCAAAAAGTGAAGGCATAAATGATTTAAGAGCATCAGGACTAGAAAAAGTACGTCAAGGCATTACCAGCCTTGAAGAAATCGATAGAATAACAGAGGAATAATCATGGCTGTCGAAATAGAACAAATAGACTTTGTCTGGGAAGGAAAAGACAAATCAGGAAACAAGACGGGCGGACAACTCAGCGCTAAAAGTGAAACAATTGCTCGTGCAGATCTTCGTAAAATGGGCATCCGTGTCACAAAAATAAAGAAAAAACCAAAACCTTTATTTAGTAAAGCCACTCAAAAAATATTACCTGGCGATATAGCCGTTTTTGCTAGACAACTTGCCACCATGCTTGAGGCAGGTGTACCGTTAGTACAAGCCTTTGATATTGTAGGGAAAGGTCATAAAAACCCTACTATGGCAGAGATGCTTTTATCAGTTAAAGCCGATATTGAAGGGGGCGATACCTTAGCAGAAGGTTTACGCAAAAAATCACTTTATTTTGATGATTTATTTTGTAGCTTAGTTGAAGCGGGTGAACAAGCAGGGGTACTCGAAACCTTACTTGATAAGATCGCAACGTATAAAGAAAAATCTGAATCCATAAAGAAAAAAGTAAAAAAAGCTCTAACCTACCCCATCGCAGTTATTGCAGTTGCCTTTATTGTTACGGCTGTGTTACTTATTTTTGTAGTTCCCGTCTTTGAAGAATTATTCCAAAGTTTTGGTGCTGACTTACCTGCTTTTACAAAATGGGTGATAGGCTTATCAGAATGGGCTCAGGAATGGTGGTGGGCGGTAATAGGAGGACTTTTTGGATTTATCAAAACTTTTTCCTTTTTTCATAAACGTTCTGCTAAATTTAGACATTTTATCGACAAGTCGCTACTTAAACTTCCTATTATTGGTGAAATTCTTAATCAATCAGCACTTGCTCGTTTTGCTAGAACCTTAGCAACTATGTCTGCTGCGGGTGTTCCTCTAGTAGATGCTCTTGAATCAGTCGCCGGAGCCTGTGGCAATATTGTTTATTATGAAGCCGTATTAAAAATCCGCGACGATGTTGCTACAGGGCAACGCTTACAATTTTCAATGCAACAAACCGATATATTTCCCCATCTTGTTATTCAAATGGTAGCCATTGGCGAAGAATCAGGAAAAATTGACAGCATGTTAGACAAAGTAGCCGACTTCTACGAAGAAGAAGTTGACAATATGGTGGACAATTTAAGTAGTTTAATGGAACCTTTTATTATGGTTATATTAGGCACCTTAGTGGGTGGTTTAATTGTCGCTATGTATTTACCTATCTTTAAATTGGGTGCAGCTGTAGGCTAAACCTGAGGAGATAATATATTTCGTTTCAAAACAAAAAGGATTTCAATAGAAGTCCTTTTTTTCAATCGATTACAACCAAACACACCACTTCAAATGCACTCTTACATATCGTTACATTCTAACGAAATATAGATCATACTCATATAGAAAAAATAATGTATCATTTACATAAACCCCATTTTAACTTCACCAGTATTAGGTAAAGTTAAATCACTTTCATTGATTTCTAGGTTACTATTATTCCTCATTCGACATGCAGACTTTGCCATTGCCCGCATTAATATACGCTTTACTTCTCTAGGTGAAAATGGCTCTACTAAATCAAAAATATCTTTTGATAGCTTTTTCTTAAAAGCTTTCCCCACTTTTTCTTCGTCAATGATAGATTGATAAATAGATTGAGTAACTGTCTGATGATGTTGGCCTTTAACATCATCAATATGAATGACTAAGAATCTTGATAATAAAGGCTCTGGTATTAACGTTAATTCATTAGCGGTAGCAACATATAAAACATGACTTGCATCGATTGGAATGTCTAACGCTTCATCAGTGAAGTCTCTTGCAGCCTCTCTCTCCAGTAAAGTGTATAAACCTCCCAGCGGGTCATGTTTTTGATTTGTACTTACTTTGTCCAGCTCATCTAATATAACCATTGGGTTTGCAGCATGGCCATCTCTTAGTAAATCGACAATACACCCCGTTTTTGCATCACTCCAGACACTACTGGCACCTGAAATGACAAAACTGCTGGTAATGGTTGCCATATCTAATTGTTTGTAGGACACATCTAGCAATTTGGTTACTTCTCTTACAATTGCCGTCTTACCTACTCCAGGTGGCCCAGCCAAAAGAACAGGAGGAAAATACATTTTCATAGTATCTGCACGACAGAGAGATAACGCACCAAATTGACTAACATAATTTAAAAATTCGCTGCAATTTGGATACTTCTTTTTTAAATCTCTTAACCCTTCAATAAAGGATTGAGTGACGGGCATTAATTTTCTATAACCAAGATCATCATCCAAATCAAATTTCCGCATGATAGCTTTAATACCTTTTTCACTCTGGGAGGCATTTTTATAACGTTGTTGTATTTTATTCATATCAAACACCTGAACATCATTATCAAATGTTAAATGTTGTACTGATGCATCCACTGATTTATTAGAATACAGTTGATAAATATCATCTAATAATGCCTGTTCATTGTTTTGGTATAAATCCATCCCTGCTTGAATACAAGTGTGTTGTTGGGACGTTAATACCCTCAATGGTCCAACCTGTTTTTGTTTGTTGATAATTTTTTCCATTCAGCCCTTCTTAATGTAAAAAGTGATATTTTGAAACGGTATTTATCTATGCCCACGTCTAGTTAATCGAACCTCATTTTTAAATGCAGATTTTTCTAATGGGCTTAATCGGCTAAGAGCTAAGGATATTTTGTTTTGCTTTGTTTTTATATTGGTGATTTCAACATGCAAACGCTTAATTTTAGATTCAATTTGTTGATTACTAGAATCTGCGAATGAAGCAGTAGAAAGAACAAGTAGTGCTACAAATAAAGTGTTCATCAATGTATTATTTTTCATTTTATTATTCCTGTTGTAAAAATTAGTTTTGTTTGTTGGGTAAGCGGTGATTTATGTTTCAAATAACGTTAAAATACTAACGTTTCTTACTCCCTACATATTCCTTATCGTTACTTTTCAGGTTTTGGTTTTATTTATTTTTATTTTTTTTGAATATTGTTTTTTTATGAACTTAACATATTGATTTCTTTACTATGATTGATTTGCCAAATGAGGACGTTGAAAGGCTATTAAAGCGGATTTCACGCAATAACAATAAAGCAGCGACTGAGCTGTATAAACATTACAGTGGTTTATTGGTAGTCGATATTTCAAGAAAAATGTTTCTTAATCGTGATGAAATTGTCGTAGCTGAACTTGTGCAAGAAGTATTCCTCACTGTCCTTAAAAAACCGCTGGCTTATGATGGAAAGTGTAAATTCTCAACATGGTTAAAAGGCATAGCTAAAAATAAGATACTTGCTCATAAAAGTTATGCTTTTAAGCAGCAAGAACGTTATCCTCATCCTTATGATGAAGAAACACCTATTGATAGAAATGTTGAATTAAACTGGAGCGTTACAGCTCCCATAGAACAAAGTGAACGAAACGAGGTGATGTTAGGTTGTATGGAGAAGTTATCGCCTAATATAAGAGAAGAAATGTTTTTGACCTATTATCAAGAGCACTCAATAGAAGAAATTGCAAAGATCCAAAACTGCTCTAAAAACACAGTCAAAACACGGTTATATCAATCAAGAAAGAAAATTCGTAGTTGCATTGAAAGGGCCTATGGTACAACTGAATTGGAGGGAGTGTTATGACTGAGCAAGAATTACAAAATTTTCATGAATTACTGCCCTTTTATGTTAATAAAACGTTATCTGATTCAGATAAAAAGTTTATAGAGCGATGCCTACTTGAAGAGCCTAAGCTTCAAGAAGAATTGAACTTTACTGAACATTTAAGGACATCCGTTAAATCTATTACTTCAAATAGAAGTGAGATAGCAGGTTTAGATGAATTATTAAAAGCATGGCATGATTCAGATTATGAAGAAAAAGTTAGCTGGGGATTAAGAATTAGTGATTTTTTTAGCCAACAGGCAACACCTGTTTTTGCGGTTCTATCAACGGTTATTTTTGTACAATCATTTTTCTTAGTATCGCTGAATAATGAAAAACAAAATGTAACGTGGCTTACAGAAGATACAAGGAGTTATCTTGATAAGAGGAATGATATTAGGATAAAGCTCACCATTAACCCATCAGAGAAATTTGGTGACTTGGTTGTTTTGCTTCAAGCAACAGGCGCTCATATTATTGACGGTCCGTCTGAGTCTGGTGAAGTGTGGGTTAAGTTATCAGGAGTAGTCGAACTTGAAGATGCAATAAAAACTATTCAAGCGTCTCCTAGTGTTATTGATTCTGTTGTCACTAATAAGCAGGAATTATAATTTCAATGATTGATTTTAATCGATACAAATTGGTGTTTACTTTTTTTTGCTCGATAACGCTTTTATCATCCTCAGTTTTTGCAGAAGAAACCTTATACACACCCTCTCGGCACGCCTTAGTTATTGGTAATGATGCATATAAATTCGCACCACTACGAAACCCAAAACATGATGCTGAACTCATTAAAAGAACACTCCTAAAACTTGATTTTAATGTTGTTAGCAAAAATAATTTAACAAGAAATCAGTTTTATAGCGCCGTTAGAGATTTTACTGAGCAATTACCCCTAGGTTCTATCGCATTTGTTTATTATGCGGGACATGGGATTCAGCTAAAAGAACAGAATTATCTTATTCCCGTTAATATGCAATTGATAGGGGAACGAAGTGTTGCCCTTAGAGCATTTCCATTAATATCTTTGCTTGAACGGATGAACACTGCTAAATCAGCCGTTAATATTGTTATCTTAGATGCTTGTCGCAACAATCCTTTCAAATCTCAATCAGACAATAAATACAGAAATTTTTCTCAAATGGGGCTTGTAAAAACAGTTTCCCCAAAAGGAACTTTGATAGCCTATTCAACTAGCCCTGGTCAATTGGCTGCCGATGGCCGAGGTCGTTCAAATAGTTTGTATACCGAAACATTAGCGCAGCAAATGTTACTACCGGATCTTATCATTGAAAATATTTTTAAAAATGTTGCCAATGTCATTCGAAAGAAAACATTAGATGACCAACAACCATGGTATGAATCTTCGCTAGTGGATTCATTTTACTTAACACCTCCTGTCCATATTAAAACGCTGACAAAAGCCCCAATCAACAGAATAAAATCTACAACAGCTTATAGTGCAAGTCGACAAATACCTTCTTGGTATCTTTCATTAAAAGGCGAGCAATGGAATGAGCTTGAATGGCAATTAAACAATAGATCTAAACATCTTACTCAAGATGAAATTCCACTATTAGAATATCGAGCAGATAGTAATAACCTCATTGCCATGACAACCTTAGGTCTAGCTTATAGGGATGGGTTTAAACAAGGTATTAACGAAAATGGCGAGGTTCATTCAGCTGGAGCCAATAATGGAAAAAGCTTTTTATGGCTTTTAAAGGCGGCAGAAAGTGGGTTCCCTATTGCACAGCGAGAATTAGGCGAACTATATATTCATGGAACTGGAGTAGACTTTGATTCAGATACTGGCCTGCATTGGTTAGAACGTGCTGCCCAGTTTGATTACCCAAAAGCCCGACTTAATTTTGCACAGCGGCAACATGAAACTAACCCGACTAAAGAATCAATGAATTCATTATGGCAAACTATGAAAAGTAATACAGCATTAATACAACAGCAGAAATCAAAAACGCTTAGGACACTATTTTCTCATTGATTACCCTATAAACTTAATATCAATCAGTCTTATACAGAGTTTATTGCTAGCTACCATGCTAAATTTAGTACTTAGTTCAGCATATATGAGATAAAACTTTCATCAAATAGCTAGAAGAGAATCTTTAAAAATTAGCGTTAATGCATACCAAACTCAAAAACCTAGTAGTTGATTTGGGTTTTAGATTTCTTACAAATGAACCTTTCTTCAGCTAAACCAATTGTCCACAAAAAATCACTAACTGGCGTAATAACAGAAAGAACATTCCAGTACTTACAAGGCATTCTAACGTTTGCCTAAATGCTTTAAACCTAATGAGTTTAAGCAATAAATACTGAACAATAACGAAGCCAATGGCATAATAAACAAAAAAACTAATACTTGTAATCGGCAAAAATCGAAACTCACCCCACGCAATGAATAGCGGAAAATTAATGATTAATAATGTATATATAAAACACAAACTTTTACTATCAAAATTGATACTACCAAGTAATATACACATCGCCATTAGCAAGGCAAACAGTACTGAAACTGGTGCTAATACATAAAATCCCCAATCGAAAGATAATACCCAAGCAGCACTCTTTTGGGTAACCATCAAGAACAGTCCCGCATATAACAGCGTCATCCACCCGCGACAGTTTTTAACAATGGAATTAAATTCAGTATAGGAATGACTCATGATATCTCCTTATTCATATTCCAGCAGCTCATTGAGTTCGGTACTTTTTATACGTCGAACAAGTCTCTTATTTGTCTTAAACGCTTCACGTCTAGCTTTTAATAAAGCAGGCAGTAACACAATAAGTCCCACTTCCATAATTATATCGGGCTGAATAAGCGACTCCATAATGTCGAAAAAATGGTTTTTATTCCACTGAAGTAATGCTAGATCTGGAGTCATAGAAATCCCTTGATAAATAAAAATCATCAATATTAAACTACAGAAAACGAACCATTTATTCATACGCATGAACGAACTTACCTTACCGCTTGAAAGTGTCCTCATCAATAGCATAGATGGAATAAAAAACGCATACAAAATCAGAAAAAATAGCATCGGTTGATTGAGCAAAAGAAACCAACTTTGCTTAAAAATTTCTGGAGTCGCCTTTATTATTTCAAACAAACTCAATTGCTCCCAATGAATACCGCTGACAAATGTCTTCACTAATCCCATCATTAATAACCCAATTACAGAAAACAGCAATGTAAATAAAATAAGATGGCTTATCTTTATATAGCTACGCACATTTTTAAAATATCTCCCCATATTACTAAAGTAATTTTTCAATGTTTGACAACTATCACTACTTAACAAGTTTGTATGAGTAATAAAATTGTTAGGCCTTGATACACTTTGGTATTCAGCAAGATTATGTTTTGCTACCCGACACTTAAAAAGAGCTTTAAGCTCATCTACACCTTTTTTGTGATTAGCCTTAGTAATAAGAGATTTAAGCGGCTCATCCATTATACAATTCAGATTATGGGCTATTGGAATGGTTCCAACAAATTGACAGCTTCTCTCAGCATACTGATCAACAGCAATATCTGCACTCGAACTATACAACTTCCCTCTAATCTCAGCTTTAAATGGCAGGGCGACTGCATCTAATTGAAAACCAGATAAATCCCAACTAACGGTATCATTGAAAGGTGCTTGTGGAGTTTTTCCACACATGGACTTATCTATATAATTGACCAACCAGTTTGGCCCATCTTCAACAGACCAGCTATTAACCTGTTCACTACTGACTAGCTTACAAGTAGCAGTTACAATATTTGTGAACCAGCCTTGTTGATTGCAGGGGGCACAAGGAATATTACCTCCACCTCCACAACCACTACAGTTAATAACTGTAGTTCCCCCACAGTTATAACAATAAACAGAACCATTTCCTCCACAGTTATTGCAACTCGTAGTTACACTTCCACTTACAAATCGTCCCTGACCATTACAGCCCGAACAAGTAGCTCGGCCATTATTACAACTATAACAATGAGATTGTCCAGTTCCACCACAACCATTACAACGATTCTTCCCGTCACCATCACAGTTATTACAGCGCTCAAGATAACTACGTTCAATTTGGTCGATGGCCTTAATACTATTAAATGAAGCGATAGCTGCTGTATGAATATACTTTATCGCAAGACTATTAACACGTTCATTCCCACCTTGAGAAGTTTCTTGACAATATTGATTAATTTCATTCTTGCATTGGCTACTGCTATTGCAATTATAGGCCTTTTGCCCTGTATAACGGTTTGATTGAATTGAGGTATCCAGGGTATAGCTGCATTCCGTAAGAACAGATGTCTCATGATGTATTTCATTACTAATAGCCAAGGTAAACTTATTAGGAAACAACCATTCTCCAAAAATCGTATTTATTGACCGTTCAATGGACATTAGCCACTCCTTTTTTACTAAGTGCTATGAGCACTGGCCTACTGCCACGACTATGTTTCACCCAGAGCCTTTGAGTTGTATAGCCTGATGCAGAAACTTCTATGTGATAATTATCTTCACCTAAATGCATACCTTGTTGATATACAGGCTTGATATTAAGGATCCTCACTTTCGAAAAATTTGGCTTATTAACTACAGAAAAAGGAAAAGTAGACGTAGTATATTTAATTGGACCATTATTAAGCCTTGGGGCCATGGCTTGAACCCCTATGTAGGCTGCCATAAGACATATCCATGCCATAAATACAAATTTTGATTTTATCACTGTATTTTTCTCTTATGATTTTAACTAATCCGGCTTTAGAAAAAACATCTGCCATTTTGAAACCCAAACCTTATCAAAATATACTGATTAGATATATTGCTTGTTAATAACTGTTCAACTTAGCCAAAGAAGCATGACATATTAGTATCATGCTCCTATTGTAAGATCCCCTTATAGATGCTTACCTAATAATTTAATAATTTAATAATTTAATAATTTCTTCATTACCCAACCTTTTTGCTTCAGATAAAGCTGTTACAACACTAACATCAGACTTTCGACCACTAGTGAATACATCAACATTTTCTTTACGCATAGGGTCTGAACCATTATTTAAAAGATATTCAACCGCAGATATATTTTCCGACCAAACTGCAATCAACAACAAAGAAAAACCTGATTCAACAGGAGGTATGTATATATCAAAAGTTTTAACTTTTTTTGCTGATAGAGGATAATCAGAAAATGCTTTTTTATCTTTAAAATAACTAGCAAATAATTTAAAACTGTTTAGAGGAGTCGGTATTTTATTACGGTACTCCCCCTTTTTCTCTTCACACACGACCAAAGCATTAAAAGCATTGTGATAATTAAATCGGTTAATATTATACATAGATGATTTACTAAAAATTTCTTCAATATCGTATGTTGGAATAAGCTCCAACATGACAGAATTGTCAAAACAACAAGAACCTGGATTAATAGCTTTATTTATCTTGCACTGCCTATTGTATTTTCTCAAATATGTTATTAACCTACCCACTGCTTTTTTAGCAGAGACAAGCTTTTTTTCTTCTACCTTATAAATTTCTTTATCTCTTATATTTTTATCATTTTCCTTATTTGTTTTATATTCCTCAGTAAGTCCTTTTATTGCATTATTAACTGTTTGATTACTTAACCATTTCTTTGTAGAAATTGTATTGTAATCAAAGGGTGGCTGATCAGAAAAAAATTGAAAAGTTTGCTCGACATCTACTCCTGACATGATAATTTCAGTGATAATATATTCAGAATCATCGCGTGACAGCTGTATACCAGCATCTTTATAATTCTGAACAACACTATCTTGGCCTTGCTTAAGCGCATTAAATACGATGTAATAACCAAGACCTGAACCAAACCCAGAAAGAGCAGCTTGTTTCAATGGATTACTTCTTTCTTCTTTGAAGTGCTCTGCCATATCTCCAGCTGATTTGGCGGTTTCCTCCGTCGCCTCAGCTGTCCGTCTTGAATTTTTTTCAATTCTATTCAAGCTCTTTTGCATTTTTTCTACAAAATCATAATTTGAGGCTAAAAAACCGCCCTCATTACTAGCACTACTAGAATAAATAAAAGCCGTAATAAATATACCTGCTGATAACAAGAGTGTTAAAAATATAGGATAAAACCAGTAGTAATCAAATTTGGCTCTAAAGCTGTCACTTTGACTGAATACAACAACAAAAACAGATAATACAATTAGCAATATAATAATAATTGATAGATACCAAAGAATATTTGGTGCTAACGGGGAGGCGACATCGGATAAAATGGAAACCAGCCCTGAACACACCCCTCCCCCACCAAAAATAAGCTTATTAATATTATAAGTTTTTTCACTCATAATTTTTCTTAGTATGCCTAGCTCTTCACTCATAGCTATAATTCTTCCTTATAATTAATATTCTTTTTTGCTTAAGCTCTTATTCAAAGTTATATTTCTAAAAGCTTTAACCAGCAGTGGTATCCCAATCTATTCAAGCAACCTCTGTAGCTCTAAATATTTTTTATGGTTTAAGTCAAATCATAAAAAGTACAAACTATCTTTATTACTCCGTTAAAATGTCTTTTCAATTTATCCTCCCCCGAAGTAATAGCTCTGACATTTTTAAGTTAAGAAAATCATTTTCAACAGATCCCGATATTTTTAAAGGTGCCAATCTACATCATTATTACCGACTCTTGAAGCTTTTTTCTTGGGATGAAATAAATTACCCTTCCTTATCAATAAGTTGATTTAGAAAAAACCTTTACTTATCACCAATAACATTAATGCTATTGATGATCTATACTAACTGCATAAATAATGATTCAACTTTTAATACGACTTGAATGGAAATAAAAAGTATTGACTGTATATGAAAATCACTAAAACCTTTTATGACACGGAGCTTAGAGTTGGTGTCAACATTACTAAGCAACAGCCTTGTGCTACAGTAGAGTAAAACTAGGTTTACAAAAAACTATCCACCTTAACCTAAGGAAGGCTTACTTTCTATTCTCTTTCATTAAAAAGGCTCATCTTTTATGCATGAATTACACGTTATTTTTCAATCTTCACCAGAATTATTAACCCTATTAGTTCTTATTATTGGATTATTGGTTGGTAGTTTTTTAAACGTTGTAATCTATCGTCTTCCTGTAATGATGGACATCGGCTGGAAAAAAGAATGTAAGGAATTTTTAGAAATTGAAGATACCGAAAGTAGTGATGAACCTTTTAATCTTATGGTTCCATTATCCCGCTGCCCTAGTTGCAGTACAGCTATAAAGCCTTATCAAAACATTCCAGTTATTAGTTATTTATTTCTAAAAGGTAAGTGTTCAAATTGTAAAACTCATATTGCATTACGCTATCCCTTAATTGAAGCATTTACAGGTATAACATCAGCAATTGTTGCCTATCATTTTGGTTACACTGTTGAAATGGGATTTGCATTATTACTTACTTGGTGTCTTATTGCCCTTAGCTTTATTGATATTGATCATCAACTATTACCTGATTCAATTACCTTGCCTTTATTATGGCTAGGTTTGTTTTTAAGTTTATTCTCAGTTTATACCGATACTTATTCCAGTATTATTGGTGCTATTGCAGGTTATCTTAGTTTATGGACTGTTTATCAGCTATTTAAACTGGCAACGGGAAAAGAAGGGATGGGCTTTGGTGATTTTAAATTACTCGCCCTCTTTGGTGCGTGGCTTGGTTGGGAATACCTACCACTTATTATCTTACTTTCTTCATTGGTTGGTGCTGCTATTGGTATTTTTATGATTATTTTCATTAAGAAGGATCGTAATATTCCCATTCCCTTTGGTCCTTATTTAGCTGCAGCAGGTTGGTTAGCTTTATTATGGGGAGATAAAATAAATGCACTTTATTTAAACACCATGGGATTATAAAGGCGTGATAAAAATTGGTTTAACAGGAGGAATAGGCAGTGGAAAATCAACAATAACCGACCTTTTCAGCCAATATAATATTCCTATCATTGATGCAGATATAATTGCTCATCAACTAGTAGAACCAGGCCAACCCGCCCTTTTACAACTACAACAGCTATTTGGGAAATCCATTCTTAATAATGATGCTACTTTAAATAGAGGTTATTTAAGGGATCTGGTCTTTTCTGATAAAGAAAAAAAGATACAATTAGAAGCTGTTCTCCATCCTCTGGTCTTTCAAAAAATGCAATCCGAGTGTGATAAACAAAACTCACATTATGGCATTCTTTCTATTCCTCTTTTAATTGAAACTAAGATGACTGATTTTGTCGATCATATTTTAGTTGTAGATTGCCCTGTAGAAACTCAAGTTGAACGAGTTAAACTACGTGATAAACTTTCGAGCGAACGTATTTTATCTATTATTTCTAGCCAAACATCGCGTAAAACAAGGCTTTCTTATGCAGATAATATAATAGACAACTCTAATTCCGCTTCACAACTTGCAGAACAGGTCAAAAAGCTTCACAATCATTACCTTAACCTGTAAATTTAGATTAACCCCGTCACTATTCTAAGCATTTTTGTGTAAACAAAAAACTCAATACTTGAATAAATTAAGAATAGAGACACTAATTAGGCAACCTTGTTTGTGAATACACCTACCATCTACGAATTCCCTCTAAATGAACGAATTCGGGTATTTATGCGATTAGAACAGCTTTTTGAACAACTTAATCATTTTATGGAAGGTTCAACTGTTCCTGATCATCGCGCGGTTATTTCAGTGCTACTAGATATTTTGATGATTTTTAGTCGAAATGATTTAAAATCAGAATTACTTAAAGAGCTAGACCGTCATTCAAAAACATTGAACCTAATTTCAAGTAATCAAGGGGTTGATACAGAAAAGCTTGACCAGATTCTTAGCAACTTAACTGATATAAGTAAAAAACTATATAACACCAATGGAAAGATTGGGGTAAGTATTATGGAAAGTGATCTATTCCAAAGTATTTCACAACGTAACTCTATTCCTGGTGGAACTTGCTCCTTTGATTTACCTGCTTTTCATTATTGGCTAGAACAAGATAAAGAATCTCAGCAACATGATTTAGCTCAGTGGACAAAACCACTTATTAATATCCGTGCAGCAATAGAATTAATCCTTAGTTTTATTCGTCAAAGCAGCCTTCCTACTCAGCAACTTGCTAACGCTGGTTTTTTTCAACTATCTTTAGATAAAGCACAGTCATTTCAGCTCCTTAGAGTTTCAGTAGACTCAACACTCCCTCTATTTGCAGAAATAAGCGGAGGAAAGCACCGATTTACTATTCGTTTTATGTCACCTTCTTCTGGCTCAAAACGCCCTCGTCAAATAGCTGAAGATGTCCCTTTTTCACTCACTAGCTGTATTTTCTAATGACGACAAAAGAAGCAATTGTTGTTGCATGCCCTAACTGTAAAAAGAATATCACATGGAGCGCTAAGGAAGCTTTTAGACCTTTTTGTAGTGAACGCTGCAAGCTTATAGATTTAGGCGAGTGGGCAGCTGAAGAAAAAGTAATTCCAGGCCAAGCAATTCATTAATTTTCTATTCTGCTCTTAAAGCATCTAAAGGATGTAATTTTGCAGCTTTAATAGCTGGAATGACCCCTGCTATTACACCAATCAATAATGAAATAATAAAAGCGGCTAAGATATAAAACCAGGCCAGTTGCACAGGTAAAACAGGCATAGCAAACTTAATCATTTGCACAATAAAAATACCCAGAAAAATACCCACAACGCCACCGATAAAGCTCAATACTAATGCTTCGGATAAAAACATTTTAAAAATCATCCCCCGCTCTGCTCCAACCGCTCGTAATAAGCCAATTTCTGAAATACGCTCTGAAACAGCAATGGTCATAATCGTTAAAATACCAATAGAGCCAACTAATAGAGAAATACTACCTAATGCGGCGACAGATAAAGTGAGTACATTTAAAATAGAATCCATACTCTTTAACATTTGGTCTTGGGTAATAATAGAAAAATCCTCTCGTCCATGACGTCTCTGCAACAACCCTTTAACCTCTTTTTCAACCTGTTTAAGCTGAATTTTACTGTTATATAGCAGGTCAATTTCCATCACCCCTTCTCTATCAAACATATCTAATGCTTTAGCTGTGGGAATATAAATCGTATCATCCATATCATATCCCATCATTTGACCTTTTTTTTCCATAACACCTAATACTCGAAATCGGTCACTCCCAATACGAATACGTTGTCCCAACGGATTACGCCCAGCAAATAACTCTACGGATAATTTATGACCAAGTACAGCAAAAGCACGTGGATTAGCTTGCTCATTTTTAGGTAAAAAACGGCCTTGAGCGACCTTTATCTTCCATATTTCGGGTACAGCTGCTCCCACACCCAACACGGTTGTTCTTCTTTGTTTTTTATCAGCTTCTATTCGAGCATTGCCCTGAACCAAAGGCAATGCAGCTGAAATACTATCCAGCTTACTCAAACTTACCGCATCAGCAAGTGATAAGGGCCTAACAGTACTAATAGTTGCGCCAGATAGTCCCAGTGTTGTTGTTTTACCAGGAAATACAGCTATAAGGTTGGTTCCAAACTGAGTAAACTCAGAAAGCACATAACTATGAACCCCACGTCCTATTGAGGTTAAAAAAATAACGGATGCAATACCAATAATTAGCCCTAAAGCTGTTAATATCGAGCGTAATTTATGACTAATAACCGTCCGATAAGCTAAATTAAAAACATCAATATAGCGCATACTATCTCTTGTTAAGAGCTGTCACAGGATTCATTCCTGCTGCTTGTTTTGCAGGTAATACACCAAATATCAGTGCCGTTACTAATGAAACAGCTAAAGCAGAAAATATAGCCCAAACAGGTAAATAAAAAGGAAAATCAGGATAACTTATCTGCAAGGCCATTAAAGTTATTTTACCTAACAATACCCCTGTTAGCGCACCGGCAAATGATAACATTGCCGCTTCGGTTAAGAATAAGCACAAAATCTGCCCTTTAGTTGCCCCTAAGGCTTTTAATAAACCAATTTCAGCAGTTCTTTGAGCGACACTAACCCACATAACATTCATTACTAATATCCCTGCAACGGCAAGGCTAATACTAGCAATACTTGCAACGGTTAAAGTCACTGCCGTTAATATTTCATCAAATGTATTAACCACACTATCTTGAGTGACCAGAGTCACATCATCTTCACCTTCATGCCTTTGCTTTATAATCTCACCAATATCATCAACAGCCTTATACATACCTTGTTTAGATTTAGTTTCTACCAAAATTCTAAATAATGATTGCGTATTAAATAATGCTTGAGCTGATGCAACCGGTACAATCACCATATCATCAAAATCTACACCTATAGATTGGCCTTCTGACTCCAACACCCCAATCACTCTAAAGCGTCGATCATTAATTCGTAACCATTTACCAACAGCTTGCTGCTGGGCAAATAACTCATCTTTGATTGTCTGTCCAATCACGCAAATTGATAATGCTTTATTCGCATCACTTTCTGGTAAAAAATGGCCTTTAGATAAGCTTAAATGACGTACCCGGCGTAAGGCAGAGGTAGACCCTAAAATAGTCACTTCTCTTTCCAAGCCTTTTGTTGATATAGGTGCAGCCCCCACTGAAACAGGTGCTATAGCAGCAATATGATGGCTTCGATATAAAGCCTCTGCATCAGCTAACGTTAAATCTCTAGGCGTAGCACCAAAAAGTGGGGGTTGCCCACCGGTTGTTTCAGTTCGCCCAGGTAAAACAATAATTAAATTTGTCCCTAAAGACTGAAATTCATTAACAATATAAAGACGCGCACTTTCTCCTAATGCCGTTAATATAGTGACCGATGCAATACCAATACTCATAGCTAAAATAATCAACATCACTCTTATTGGCTGTGTTTTAATCGCCATGTAAGAATAGCTTAAAGTATCTTGAATCATCATATCTAGACAATTTTTCCATCAATCAATCGAATGATACGCTGCGCTCGACTACCTAATGTTTCATCATGTGTAATCATCACTAAAGTCGTTTGCTTTTGATTGAGGTTTTCTAGTAATTCAATAATACCTTCGCCCGATTTACTATCAAGATTTCCTGTTGGCTCATCTGCTAATAAAATTTGCGGTTGCATAATCATGGCTCTAGCAATTGCAACGCGCTGTATTTGTCCTCCAGAAAGTTGGTCGGGGCGATGAGTTGCTCGTTGCTGTAGATCGACGGCAAGTAATGCATCAGCAACTCTCTGTTTTCTTTCTTGTATTGGAACACCAGCCAAAATCATAGGTATTTCTATATTCTCAGCTGCAGAGTAACGTGCAATTAAATGAAAGAACTGAAATACAAAGCCAATATTCTCTCGCCTTACTTGTGCAAGTTGATTATCATCTAACTGTGTAACTATCTGATTATTTAGTGAATATATTCCTGAAGATGGCTGATCAAGCAAAGCAATAACATTAAGCAAAGTTGATTTACCTGAGCCAGATGGCCCCATAATAGAAACATATTCACCTTTTTTTATTGTTAGATTAATATTGTTCAAGGCATGAACACTTTGCCCCCCTACTTGAAAAGTACGATGAATATTTTCTAATTCAATCATTGTTCTTCAAATACATAAGCACCAGACTCCACACCATCACGCCCTACCGAAAGTACAATTAAATCACCCTCGGATAAACCCGATAGTACTTCAATATAATTCCAGTTACTCAAGCCAGCTTTAAATATATGCTCCTTTAATCGTCCATCGTTTCCAATCAATAAAACTTTATTCTGCTCTAATACCGCTTCTGTAGGGAGCCTTAAAACAGATTGCTGATAAGCTATTAACACTTCAATATCAGCACTATATCCGGGCAATAAATCATTTAAATCTTCAATATCACTCAACTTAACTTCCACCTCTACAGTACGCGCCTGTTTTTCTTTTTCTAGCACATAAGGAGCAATACGAGACACAACCCCAGAACAGCGAGGCTGTTCAAAAGCATCCAAACTGACACAAGCCTTCATACCGAGATTAATTTTGGCTGCATCAACTTCATCAATAGGTGCAGAAACAGTTAGACAGCTAATATCTAATAAATCGATGGAAGGTAAGGTAGGAATACCAGGAGGTGACGGGGTAACATACTCACCTAATTCAACATTAATTTCAGCAATAGTGCCATCAAAAGGGGCTCGTACAATGGTTCGTTCTATAGATTGTTCAGCAATTTCTAAATTTGCTCGAGCTACTTCTATCGCTGCCCTTGCTGCCAAACAAGCTGAAAGTTGTGCCTTAGACTGAGTATTTGCTCGATCAACTAATTCATCAGAAATAATACGATCTATTTTTTGCAGACGAAGCAAGCGCTTGGCATCTCGCTTAGCTCCAGCAGCCAACTCACAAACTTGTTTTGCCTTAGCTTTATTTACTTTAATTTGTGCCTGTTGTAAGTTTAATTGTGCTTTTAAATCACCATTCCACACCTCTAACAACAGTTGTTGTTTCTTAACTTTTTCGCCTTCTTTAACAAAAAGACTGGCTACATTACCACCTGTGGATGGGGCTAGGTATGCTCGTCGACAAGCTTTAATAGTTCCTACCCGAGTATTAGAAACACTGGCTTTAACTTCACCTTTTTCAACTTTATAAACCGTAACTGCAATTCGTTCTGGGTTTTTACTAAAGAAATAAAAAGCACCTATAATCAGAAGCACAAAGCAAAATAGCCATCCTTTTTTCATCACTTGGACTTACTCCTGCTTTTTGTTAATTATTTAAATTACATTTATATATCAAATCATACTTTAAGTTCTATATTTTTAAACATTTCCGCTTATAAGCCTTATTAAAGTATGTTTAAGTAAAAAACTCTCAATAAAATTATTACATTTTTAAACTATACTGGTTATTAATCCGCGTGAGTCGTTAATTACATTCACTTACTCTTTTTATTTTATTTAGGTTTTCAGATGAATGCTCAATCGTTAGCAAACCAAGTTAAATCATTATTTTCATTACCTGAAGTAGCACTACGAGTAAATGAGGCACTCAACACTCCTGAGCCTTCAATTGTGGAATTAGAAGAAATTATTATTAATGATCCCGCATTAACAGCCAAACTTTTACAAATCGTTAATAGCTCTTATTTTGGCTTCCCTGCAACAATTGATACTGTTTCACGCGCCATCACCATTATTGGGTTAAAAGAGCTAAAAAATTTAGTATTAACAACATCTGTAGCCACCACCTTTAAAGGGGTGCCAGCTGAATTAATTGATATGGATGTTTTTTGGTTCCATAGCATTACTAGTGCAGTACTGGCTAAATTACTCGCTAAACGACTTAATCACCCTGATTATGAACGCATGTTTATCGGTGGTTTATTACATAGTATTGGTCGATTAATTTATATCTCCCAATGCCCTGAAATATCAAGAGAAATACTCGCTACAAAAAGCCAAGGCGAAGATTCAATAATTGCAGCAGAACGTGAAAAGCTTGGTTTCACTTATGCAGAACTAGGTGCTGAATTATTAAAAACATGGAAACTTCCAGAAAATATTTGGCAAATGATCAATGATCACCTTGATCCATTAAACACCAAGCAATTCAACCAAGATACTTGCTTACTTCATATAGCAAGTAAAATTGCTAGCAGTATTGAGCCTTGTGCAAAATATGATTTTAATGCGGAAGAAATGGAACCCCACTTCAATCCTGGTGTTATAGATCAGCTCAAACTTTCACCAAACCAAATCCAATTTTGTATTGATGAGGCCTTATTACAAGCTTTTGATATTTTAAGTATCATAAACCCAAAAGCAACTTCCATTTTTTAAGTAGTAAAATCGTAGGGTAGCTTTCAGCAGGTTTATTTAATTAACTTTGTTAATGATCAAAAATATCATCACTTATATTTTTGATCATTTGTAAAAATAAAGGCTCACTACTCTCATCCACCTTATCCTGAGCTGTCATACTCATTTCCCCTACACCAACAAACAAGCTAGTGAATGATTGGTTTGTTAATGAATTTAGTATTGAATTAGTATCAGTCACCGATGCTTTGGTTTCAGCTAAAAAATTACCAGCCTGCTTTAAGAGATCAGTATCAACATTTTGCTCTGGAACCGTTGTTTGTTGATAAGCGGCAACAGCCTGAACAGACTCTTCTTTCCTCAAATCCATAGAAAACCCAGCAATTTGTTTGGTATCAAAACCAACTTTCTGAGCATGTTTAAAAGCTGATTTAACATTACCATCAAAAAACTTCTCACTAACCTTACTCATTTTATTAATCAGTTTTGCAAGAGATTTTTGTTCCTTTTCATTCAAATCACCTTCAATACTTATGTTAAAACCAGACTCGGTAGAAATGTTTTCACTATAAGCGCTCACTTTCACGCCCTGTTGCTCTGCTTCAAATGCACTACTACTGTTTGTGACAGACTCACTTAAACTAATAGTAACTACATCGCCCTCTTTAGTGGTAATTTGTATGTCGGCCGAATGATTTATACTGCTAGCAACTGCTTGTACTGCCATTGCTGAACTGACAGGTCTAGAGTCATCATGCTTTAAACGTTTACTAGGGTGATATGAATCGTCTTCTAATTTTTTTGGTCGTTTATGATCTCTATCTTCCACTTTATCTTCTCGATGAGAATCATGCTTATTTGAATCAACATCTCTTAAGAAAGGTTGAGGTGATGAAGAAGAAAAAAACGAAGAAAGTGAATGCGTATTCATAGCAGAAGCCTCTAAACAGTTACTAATCTATTAGCGGCAGTTATAGAAATTACTTTAATCCACGTCACAATTATGAAAAAAAAAGACTCATTTTGAATGTTTTTATGTTTGATTTTCTACGCTTCAGCTTTTATGATTGAATCATCCTATGATTCGTGACTCTAACGATATTACTCCTTCACCATGAGGTTATATACAATGACTATATTTTCCCTTCGCCAATTTACACTTATATTTATTAGTATTTTGTCTTTCAGCCCTTTTGTACATTCTGCTGATATAGAGGCTGGCAAAAACAAGGCGGCCGCTTGCCAAGGTTGTCATGGTATCGACGGACAAAGTCAGAGTGGGCACTACCCAAGCCTAGCTGGACAACGTGCTTTATATCTTGAAAATCAACTTAAAGCATTTCAATCTGGAGCCAGAGTAAACCCAATGATGAAATCTATGGCGGCGAACTTAAATAAACAAGATATTAAAAACATATCTGCTTATTATGCCAGCCTTTCACTTGGAAAAGATGATAACGATACTACTATAGATGCTAAAGGTAAGAGTAAAGTTGCTATGTGCCTAGGTTGTCATGGCAGTACAGCAAGAGGACTCGCTAACTTTCCACGACTTGCAGGGCAACAACCCGCATACTTAAAAAAGCAACTATTAAACTTTAAAAACCGTACTCGTAAAGGCGGACCAATGAATAGTATTACTGCAACATTGTCTGAACAAGATATTGATGAAATTGCTAATTATCTTGGTAATTTATAATTTTTAACATGCCTATTTATTGTCTCACCACAGGTTTATAAAAACCAGTAAATTACTAAGCTATTTTTATCGGTAAGAAGCAATGCTATTAGGTTTAGCTTTTGTAGCCTTGATGAAACAACGTGGAATCAAGGTTTAGCTGAAATTTCCCTTGAGTTCGTTTTACTACATCAAGGCTACATTTTTTATTCTCTTTAACCGGTGGTTAAGTAATAGCCATCTAATAAATTAAGAAGGCATTGTAGAATGAACTTGAGTCCACCATAAAGTCAGTATTAACTATTGCGGACTTAAGTCCGCTCTACATTTTGCACATATCCCATGCAATTCCAACTGTTGACTGGATAATGTAAAACCAGTGTTTTCTATACTGTCTTTTAGCTCTTTTAACAAATGTGTCCCTAACCCAATTTCCTGAACAGTATGGCATTGGTCACAAATAAGAAACTGAGGTAACTCATGTTTATGCTCACAGCTAATATGCGAACAAGCCAAATATTGATTTGAGGTTTCCAGCTTATGCACTAAACCTGCTTGCATTAAAAAATCAAGCATACGATATGCAGACATTGCTGATAGAGATTCCGAAAAAGATACCTTGAATTGGTCTGCAATATCATAAGCCGACAAAGGTTTATCTGCCTGTAAAAGTGTTTTTAATACTTTGCTGCGCTTATCTGTCAATCGCAAACCTGTACGCATGCATTCAGTTTGAGCTTTCTGTAAAGAAGAGTCTATTTTGTCAGTCATTATTAATTCTTAAAATTCTATTCTTAATCCCATTTCAGCACCCCTACCCGCTTCTGGTGATGAATTGCGCAGATATGAAACCGAGTGCCTTATATCCTGATCAAGTAAGTTATTAGCTTTTACAAATAATAACATCTCAGCATATTCTGCTATACCAACACGGTAATTTGCTGATAAATCCAACAGCCAATATCCATCTGTTTCAGTTTCATTTAAGCCAGGGTTTTCTTGTTTTTCAGCACGGGTCATACGCAGTTGCGTTGCCCAATCAGAGCTTTCCCAGCCTAATTGCATTCCATATCTTAATGGCGGCATACGAGGAATATCATCACCATTAGAAAACTGACCACGCACATAATCTGCAAAAAGCTCGCTGTTTAAATATCCATAGTCAGTGCTTAAAAGAGGGATTTTCACTTGCGCTTCAAAGCCCTGAAATTCAGCATCTTGCTGTTCTGCATCAAAAACAGGCATACACTCGTCGTCGGGAGGGCAATTATTTACAAAAGTTTCATCATGCTCATTAAATAATTGGCCATTATTAGTCTGGCTAATATAATCTAGCACCCAGTTTTGGTACAAATTAAAATTGGCTTGAAACAAATCGTGGTCAAAATGAAAACCTAATTCAATATTATGGGAGGCTTCCAGCGTCAGGTTTGCATTTCCACGGTTATAAGTTCCCGTTCCATGATGCGCTCCATCTGAAAATAATTCCTGAACATCTGGTGCTCGCTCTGATCTGGAAAAAGTCAGTTTAACAGAGTCTTGCTCTGTCACACTCCAGAGTGCAGATGTAGAAAAACTAACGGGGGTATGCGAAACTTCTGCTAGTCCGACGGGGTCAACCCATTGCTGCTCCACCCTCAGACCCACTTCATAAGTCAAATGTTCGGTATGAATATCCTGCATTGTAAAGAAGCTAAATGAATTAATATCTGCTTTAGGGATGACCGCTTCCTCACCTAGTGCAGAAACCTCACTATTTTTAGTTTGTACACCCAGCACCCCATGATCAAAAAAAGCCCATGGTTTCTGAATCAATTCCATCCGGCTTTCAAAGCCTTCGTTATTAAATACGACTGCTGCAGCCCCATCTTCTAATTCAGTATGCTGGTAATCGTTATAGCTCAAACGAATGCGTAGCGTGTCAGCAAATTTAAATGGATCCTTAATTTCGGCTTTCATATCATAGCGCGTTTGTTTTAAATCGATTCGCACCTCTGCTCCGTGATCATCATCTTCATGATGAGCCCCAAGTGGAATACCATAGTTGTTATCCAGGTGATTAATAGAAAAACCAACAAACCCCATATCCCCTATGATTGAAAAACCTGCTGTTCCACTTTTGGCACGGGTATTAGAGTTTAATAGACGGCCACCGTCATTTTCTCCTGCTATGGCATTATCAGCGATCTGTTGATCTATACTATCCCGATAAAAGCCATCAAAATGCCAAGCAAACACGCCTTTACCGCCATCTACTTTAAAAGCGCTCGACTTGCCTTCGTTCACTGTATTGTAGCGTTGTTCAAATGCACCTTCAAAAACAGTATCAGGGATACTATCAGGTATCCTGTTGTCTATGACATTGACCACTCCACCAATCGCTCCACTACCATATAGCAAGGTTGCAGGCCCCCTAAGTACTTCAATCCGTTCTGCCCATAAGGCTTCAGTACTATTGGCATGATCAGGGCTTAATGAAGATACATCCAGACTTCCCAGTCCGCTTTGTAAAACATGAACACGAGACCCTGTCATGCCTCTAATAACCGGCTGACCTACACCAGGCCCAAACGATTGGTTGCTAATGCCTAGCTCATTTTTTAAGGTTTCACCAACACTTGAACTAGCCTTCATACGTAATTCATCACCACTTAAAATTGAAACAGGCAATGCTGTATTTGCTGTGGATTCAGTTAAAGGTGTGCTAATAATCAGCTGATCTAGCTCTTGAATATGTTCTGATCCAGCATAGCTATGCTGACTAATAAGTAGTAAGCCGTACATTGCTACATTAAATTGATAATGACTCATGTATTAAAATGTTCTAAGTAAATAACGATAAGTAATAATATGTTATAACATAACATTTTGCAAATAAAACCATCAGCTAATTAAACACCAGGTTTTAAGCTGCCTTTTTATCATTCCTGTGCAGGCTAAAGCCAGTGCTCCAAGAAGCTAATGACCGAGTAATTACAAAACCTTTTTTATGCTCTCAATTTCGTTACTTACCTTAAAAAACCAGCGTCATCCTGTTTTTATCACTAAAAACAACTCAGAAACCAACTAAATAACGCAAAATGATTTATCATACGGCATAAAACAATTAGCTAATTTTTTGACAATGAATGTAACGACTGACCAGTCCTCCAACCGCCACTCTCTCATTTTTTTATTTGCCGGTACTTTATTCATCAGTGCAACATTGATGTTTGTTTTACAACCGCTATTTGGAAAGTTACTTCTCCCCTTACTTGGCGGTTCTCCTGCTGTTTGGAATACCTGCATGGTGTTTTACCAAACACTGTTATTTTTAGGTTATTTATACGCTCATTTCTTATCGGTAAAATTTAGTCCTCATAGACAAATTCAGATTCATGCGGTTGTTATTGCAATTAGCCTGATTGCATTGCCTGTTGCCTTACCTGACAACCCAATTCCACCAACAGACAGCAATCCAACACTTTGGTTAATGTGGACGCTGTTTTTAGCCATTGGCTTACCTTTTTTTATTGTCTCTACCACTTCGCCTTTGATTCAAAAATGGTTTTCTAAAGTAGGTCACCATACCAGTGAAGACCCTTATTACCTTTATGGAGCAAGTAATGCAGGCAGTATGCTTGCGCTATTAAGCTACCCATTTTTAATAGAACCCAATATAGGTTTAGTTGATCAAAAAATATTTTGGAGTTTTGGCTTTGGATTACTTTGTATATTAATCCTCGGTTGTGCGACTGTACTATGGCGTATCCATCAAGCTAATATCGTAGAATCATCAACCCTTATTAAAGACGACGTAGTTGATGAACTTTCGTTAGCAACCAAACTACATTGGTTAGCATTAGCTTTTGTTCCATCCAGTTTATTATTAGGGCTGACTAACTTTATCAGTACAGATATTGCATCAGCACCTTTGCTATGGATAATCCCTTTAACGCTCTATTTATTAACCTTTATTCTAGTTTTTTCTAAATGGGCTGATAAAATTCATCCGGCAATGGTTTCTCTGCAGCCAGTTATTTTATTACCCTTTATCGCCTATGCATTTGTTGACCCTGCTGCTCTACCTTACTGGTTAAACTTAATCTTGCACCTTGTAGCATTTTTCCTAGCAGTCATGGTTTGTCATGGAGAACTAGCCAAAAATCGCCCTCATACTCAGCACTTAACCAGTTTTTACTTAATTATGTCTTTCGCTGGCATGTTAGGTGGCATGTTTAACACCTTTGTCGCGCCCTTTATTTTTAATGCGGTTTATGAATACCCTATTATGATTATTGCGGCCCTACTTTTACGTCCAGGCCTTCACTCGCAAAAAATAAGCCTACAGCTTGCTTTCCCATTAGCCCTTTTAGTTATTGGATTAAGTATTTATTTTCTGAATGAAAACTTATCTCAAACGCTCATTTACAGTGCAACAAATGCCTTAATTTTATTAGCGGGTTTAAGCTATACCTTTCGTTCACGCCCTGTTAGTTTAGCTGTTTTAAGTGGCGTTATTATATTCTTCACCTTAAGCATTCAAACATTAATATCCAACACTATCTTTCAAGAACGTAGCTTTTTTGGTGTTTTTTCAGTACGAGAAAGTGTGTTATTAGATGAAAATAACCGACCAGAAAAATATCATGAGTTATTTCACGGAACAACTAAACATGGTGCACAACGTCTTGCGCCACATTTACAAACCACACCTCTAACTTATTACAGTCGCCCAGGCCCCATGGGGCAGTTTTTTAATGTCTATGACGATCAAAACAAAAACTGGGAAATTGGTACCGTAGGTTTGGGAGCAGGCGCTTTAGCTTGTTATGCTAAGCCTCAGCAACACTGGACTCAGTATGAAATTGACCCATTAGTCATTAAAATTGCTAAAAATCCTGAATATTTTACTTATTTAGAACGCTGCGGTAAAAACTCAACCTTTAAAGTGGGCGATGCTCGTCTATCATTAAAGGCTGAAGCTGATCAAAAATTTGATTTATTAATTATGGATGCCTTTAGTTCCGACTCAGTACCCACGCATTTATTAACAAGGGAAGCAATCCAGCTATATTTTGCTAAACTTAAACCCAATGGTTTGTTAGCGTTCCATATTACAAATCGCCATTTAGCCTTAAAAAAGGTTATTTCAGATCATGTTAGCCATTTAAAGTTATCAGCTTTGATTCAAGAATTTAAGCCGCAAACAGATAAGCCACTTGTGGTTGCAACAGACTGGGTTATTATGGCTAAAAATGCTGAAACGCTTACACCTTTACGCCAAAGTCGCCTAGGTAACTGGCAAAAACTGCCATTGTATTTTGATATGAAACCATGGACTGACGACTTTACTAACATTATTGGAATCTGGAAATAATATGACTCACACACTTCAGGAACTTGCCCAGCTTTGTGATGCTGAAATACAAAGCGATAACATCACTTTAAATATTAAATCAGCTGCTGATATTATGACGGCCTCTGCAAGTGAAGTAACGGTATTAAGTAGCGCTAAATATACAAAATACTTAAAAGACACCAAAGCCTCTGCTTGTTTTATTTCTCGAAACCTACCCAGTCATGATGCGCCTGAAGGCCTTATTTTATTATTCTGTGATGACCCTGAGATAAGTTTTCTTAAAGCAGTAAGTGCGCTACACCCTACTCCACAATTAAACCGTTCTATTTCAAAACAAGCGGCTATCGCAGCCTCAGTTTCATTGGGTGAAAACATCAATATTGGTGCTTTTTCGACCATTGATGATCACTCCATCATTGGTGATGAAACCGAAATTCTTGCCAGTGTTAATATTGGCCGTAATGTATCTATCGGTAAAAATTGTCGTATATACCCTAATGTTGTTATCTATGACAATACGGTAATAGGAAATAATGTCACCATCCATTCAGGAGCAATCGTTGCTGCTGATGGTTTTGGTTATAAATATCGTAATAACCAACATATAAAAGTACCTCACGTTGGTAATGTGGTTATTGCTGACCATGTAGAAATTGGTGCTAATACTTGTATTGATAGAGGAGCATTAGGCTCAACTACCATTGGTGCAGGAAGCAAAATTGATAATCTAGTACAACTTGGACATAACAACAAAGTGGGTAGAAATGTCATTATTTGTGGACAATCAGGTATTTCAGGCTCTTGTACTATTGAAGATGGTGCAGTCTTGGCTGGAAGCTCAGGTATTGCCGACCACGTAACGATTGGTCAACAAGCCGTTATTATGGCAAGAAGTGGTGTGGCGGGTGATATAAAACCAGGTGCTCAAATGTTTGGAAGCCCAGCTAAGGATAAAAAAGTTGCTTGGCGTGAATTAGCAGCTTTAAGTAAATTACCTGAGTTATTTAAGAAGTTTAAAGCCTTAGAGAAAAGGCTTTCTAAGCTAGAAGAATAATTAGACTTGAGAAGAATATATCAGGAGGAGTAAATAAACATTTACTCCTCCTAATTAAAAACAAAAAACCTTATCCAGCAATAGACTCAACGCGATTAACCACTTCGCTTGATGCAAGCTCTAGCCCTTTCCGGTAACTATCAGAAGCTTTATCTTTATCTCCCTTTCCTGTTAGTACATCCCCTAATAACTGATAAGCAGCAACTGTAGGCTCTATACCAACGCTTTTTGTTAGGTATTGTTCGGCTTTTTCCATTTGGCTAGCTTTCATACTGATTTTTCCTAAAACCCGTAACAAAACAGCACTACTTGAATGGATAGCTAACCACTGCTCTGCTGTTTGTAACTGTTTTCCAGTATCTGCAGCTTCTATATTGGCAAATAAAACCAAAAGGGTTTCATCCCATTTTTTTACAAGGGTTTGAATAAGTGCTTCCTGAATTTTATCACCCGCACCCGCTTCAATCATTGCAGCAAAATAAATAGTAGCCATACCTTGAAAGGATTGCACATGCTCAGGAATACTTAGCCACAATTCCTGAATTTTTTCTGCATTACCTTTTTCAGCCGCTTGTCTTAATAAACTACTAAAAGTTTCTGTTTCTAATAACTTGACTTCAGCCTCCATCAATACTTTATTTTGGTGAAGTGATGGAATAAGTTTACGTAAACCTTCCCAATCACCTACACGTTGATAAGTTTGATGTAATAATTTTAAAATACTGGCATGGCCAGAATCAATAGAGTGTAGCTTTATTAAAGTTTCTAGCGCTTGATCAAATTGATTTGCCGATAAATGTAACTCAGCTTGAGTTAATCCAACTGCTATATCTGTTTCACCTGATTGCTCTGTTGCTTTTCTAAGGTATTCATCTCTTTTTTCTATCGCACCTCTTGATTGAGCTGCCTTTGCAGCTGTCAAATAATGCAGTAAAGGTGCTCCACTATTAGAGGCATGTTTAATCAATATTTTTTCGGCTTTTTCCCAGTTACCTTCTGCTGAATCGACTAAACCTGAAATCAATGCTTCTTGAGATCGGTTAAACTTAATGTTTTTCCCTTTGTTTTTTAACTTACTAGGCAATCGAAATAAAACACCCATTAATCTAAAGAATATATACAATAAAAAGAACCCTATAATCAGGCCTATTGCAAACGCCATAACAGATGTTTCTAATGACCAATGCCCAAGCCCAATCAAGACATAACCTGAATCATCATAAGCTGATAACCAGTTTTGGATTAAAAAAGCGGCTGCGACTGCAACACCAAGAGACCCTAGAAAATAAACTATATTTTTCATAATACTATCTCTCGCTTAAGGAGCAACAACGTCAAGAGGCTTAACTTCAGCTACTGGCTCAGAAACAACAGGCTTTTTAACGACCGGCTTAATAATTTCTGGTTTCATTTTTATTTTAGCTACAGGGCTATTTCTTGACCAGGCTTCACCTTTATCTGCTTCTATTCGTAGTTTAACAATATCCCTCACCATCTTTAATGACTTACTAATATCCGGAAACTGGGTACGTAACTGAACATTATTTAAAGTTTCTAACTCGGCCAAAATAGTGTTTGAACTTTTATTTTTAGTAAAATTAGTTTTTATCCACTGTATTGCATCAGTAATATTGGTTTGAAATAAAGCATCATTCTGCTGAACCAAAGAAATCTTAATCATTTCTAGTTTCACATTCAGTTGTTGCTTGATAAATTCAGCATTTTGTACCGTAATAATTTCAGTAACGGGTTGGTCAGAGTGTTTAACGGTGACATAACCTTCTAATAAGCTTAAGGCTGAATTCAACATTCCATGATCAGCTTCTTGCGCTTGATCATGATTATGAACCTGTTTAGATTCTGTTAACGGCTTACCTGCATAAGGTAATAACACAGCTAGCGTTTTAACTTTATCTTTTAGGTTTTGGACAGAAGAATAAACACCTACAATATCAGGCTTTTTAACTCTATCTAGATCTGAAATTTCTTTAGCTATTTGTTCACGCACCTTAAATGCTGCTGTATCACCACTTTCTCTTAACCTTTGATCGGCTGCCACTAGTGCCATTTTGGTGGTATTAATATCTCCCATCAAATGTAATCGCTGATTAGCCACACTTAATAAGTATTCTGCATCAGCTACCAACCAATCACCTCTGGTTTTACCTAATTGGCGTTTTAGGTGAGTAATTTCTACTGATAATTGTTTACGTGTATTTTCTAGCTTTTCTGAATGCAATTGAGAAAAGTCAGCTAAGGTTTTTGTAAAATGATTATCCTTTCCTGTAAGTTCAGCATTGAAGTTCGCAATTTGAGAATTCATCGTCCCTAATTGGTTTTGAAAAGAGTTGAACTGCTTACTCACTTCAATCCCCCTCAAATCACCTTCATTAATATCTTTACCTTGCGCTTGTTGCTTATCTTTTATTTCATCAAACAAATAAAAGCCTCCGCCCACTAACAGAAGGATAAGGAATAAATTAACCACTCCAAAAATAATCCCACCATAAGACTTCTTTTGAGTTTCTATTTCTACAGGCTTAGTTTCAGCTTGCTCTGTAACTTCCTGCGGTTGTTCTTTTAATTCTTCAGCCACTGTATCCCCCATTAATTAGTTTTGAGCTATTCATGCCCATCTGTACCACTGTCTTAATAATTGCTGTATCACTTGGATTATCTGTCACAGCAATAATTTTAAATCCAATATCTTCTGCTAATTGTTTAATTCTATTACTTATAACTATTAAGGGAACAGAAAATAAATCTTCTGCTAAGTCAGCCCTTATCATAGTTACTAAGTTTTTTAGTGCATCACCACTGGTAATAGTGATTGCATCAAGCGTTTGGTTCTTAAGCATATTTTCCACATTAGATTGATCCAGCATTGGAATCTCTCTATTGTAAACTTCCATATAATTAACTTTCGCGCCTCTTTCACGTAAGCTATTAGCCAAGGTCTCACGACCGCCAACACCTCGAACAATCAAACAATTTTGATCATTAACCCGCTGCATTGCTTCTGTTGCCAACAAGCCTTCTGTATTAAAATTATTTTCAGGCATTAATTCAACGGTTAAACCAGCTGAAATTAGTGCTTTTTCAGTTGCTTTACCAACTGCGGCAATAGAACATGCTTTAAAAGCGTCTATTTTGCCATTATTCGCGGCAAGCGCAAAATTTACAGCATTGGTACTGATAAAAATAAGCCAATGCCATTGCTTTAATCTCTCAAATTGTTGCTTAATCCTAGTATTTTTAAGCCCCACAATTTCCAGGGTAGGAAAGCGAATCGCCTGCCCACCTTGTTGCTCAATTAAATCACATAAATTATCGGCCTGATGCGCAGGACGAGTCACTAGAATATTCTGTTTTTTTAAGGTTTGACTCACTGATACAAATCTTTAAGGATTTTATCAGCACCCTGTGCTAATAAATCATCAGCAATCTCAATACCGATTTGTTCAGCCTGAGCAAATGAACCTGTTCTTTCTGCTCTATACAGAATAGATCCATCTGGAGAGCCAACAAGACCTCGCATAAACAATGTTTCACCTTGTATTTCAGCAAAACCAGCAATAGGCACTTGGCAGCCGCCTTGCAATCGTTCATTCATTGCTCGCTCAGCCATCACTCGAATAGTGGTTGGCTCATCTTGCAATAATTTTAAATAGCCGTTAATTTCTGGGTCATCAGCTCTACACTCAATTCCGACAGCACCTTGCCCTATGGCTGGCAAGCTAATATCAGTCTCTAAACATTGAGTGATTCTATGCCCCATTTTTAAACGTTTTAATCCTGCTGAGGCTAAAATAATCGCATCGTATTCACCAGCATCTAACTTTGCCAAACGGGTATTAACATTTCCTCTTAGCGATAAAATTTCAGCTTCAGGAAATCGCTCCTTAATCTGACATTGTCGACGCAAGCTTGAAGTACCAATTTTTGCATTAGGTGGTAAATCATCTAATGATTTATAGTTATTTGAAACAAATGCATCAGTAGGATCTTCTCTATTTAAAATAGCCGCTAAATGCAATCCTTCAGGAAATTCAACAGGGACATCCTTCATTGAATGCACTGCAATATCAGCTGTACCTTCGAGCATACCCTGCTCTAACTCCTTAACAAAAAGGCCTTTTCCTCCAATTTTAGCTAAAGGCGCGTCAAGGATTTTATCACCCTTGGTAACCATTTTAACTAACTCTGTTTGTACTTCTGGAAATGCCTTTTCCAACCTTTCTGCAACATGCTCGGCTTGCCACAATGCCAACGGACTTTTACGTGTTGCGATACGAATTATTTTTTTTGCCAAAACAAACCCTAAACATCTTTTAATAATCCTTCTATTGTAATCTTTTAGGCTTAAGATTCGAAATTATTTTAGTAGCAATTTTTAATATAGATAAACTCCCAGGCTTCTATATTACCGGTATAATTATTGGTTTTAGCTTATAAACACTTGCCTCCCCTTTTATAATGAGAGTATTTGAGCCTGTTTAATCAAACAAATCGTCTCAATCTACTTTAAAAAAAGGGAGCTCTTTAAGCGTTCTTTTATACAAAATAATAAACATGGCCACCGTTAATACAGACAAACTTTCCAGCGCACGTTTTGCACAAGCCACCGATGCTTTTGTTGAAATTTTTACCGCATCCGTTGATTTTGATCAGCGCATGGCAATGCAAGATATTGAAGGATCGCTTGCTCATGCAAAAATGTTATGCAAAATTGGTATTCTGACTGAAACAGAACGTGAAGATATTATTAATGGTTTAGCAACAATTACCAAAGAAATTGAGCAAGGCGAATTTCAATGGTCAATCCCGCAAGAAGATGTGCATATGAACATCGAAGCACGCTTAACAGACCTTATTGGTATTGCGGGTAAAAAGCTACATACAGGCCGTTCTAGAAATGACCAAGTTGCTACAGATATTCGTCTTTATTTACGTAAAGAAATTGAAGTTATTGACAATCAGTTAACACGCTTACAAACAGCCATTCTAAATTTGGCAGAACAAGAAGCTGATACCATTATGCCTGGCTTTACGCATTTACAAGTGGCTCAACCAGTGACTTTTGGTCATCATTTAATGGCTTGGTTTGAAATGCTTTCTCGCGATAAAGAGCGTCTACACGATTGCTGCAAACGTATTAATATTATGCCTTTAGGTGCCGCGGCTTTAGCAGGAACGAGTTACCCTATTGATAGGCATATGACAGCTGAGTTATTAGGCTTTTCTCGTCCATCAAACAATTCTTTAGATTCAGTCAGTGATAGAGATTTTGCCATTGAATTTACTGCAGCTGGCAGTTTAATCATGATGCATTTATCACGTTTTTCTGAAGAACTGGTCTTATGGGCAAGTGCGCAATTTGATTTTATTGATATTCCTGATGCCTTCTGTACAGGTTCATCAATTATGCCGCAAAAGAAAAACCCAGATGTCCCTGAGTTAGTTAGAGGAAAGTCTGGTCGAGTGACAGGCCATTTAGTCTCTTTACTGATGTTAATGAAAGGTCAACCTTTGGCTTATAACAAAGATAACCAAGAAGACAAAGAACCTCTTTTTGATACAGCAGACACACTGATAAATTCATTACGCGCCTTTGCTGATATGGTTCCTCATTTATCAGCAAAAAAAGAAAATATGTATAAGGCTGCAAAACAAGGCTTTGCTACTGCAACTGATCTAGCAGATTATCTAGTGCGTAAAGGCATGGCATTTCGTGATGCACATGAAGTCGTTGGTTTAGCTGTTCGTCTAGGTGTTGAAAGCAAAAGAGACTTATCTGAAATATCATTGACAGAATTACAAGCGTTTTCTGCTGAAATCACTGAAGATGTTTTTGATATTTTAAAGCTTGAAGGATCAGTAGCGGCTAGAAAGCATATTGGTGGCACCGCACCCGATACTGTCAGAAAAGCAATTGCTTCCGCTCGTTTAGAATTAAATAAATAGATGCAAACCACTGTCGACTTTTTACGTCATGGAGAAGTTGATGGTGGTTCCTATTACAGAGGGATTACAGACGACCCTTTAACAGATCATGGTTGGCAACAAATGCAAAGTGCAGTTGCCAGCCAACAGTGGGATCTTATTATTAGCTCTCCGCTACAACGTTGCCACAGCTTTGCACAGCACTTACATTCAAAAACCAATACGCCATTATCGGTAGATCACAACTGGCAAGAAATTAATTTTGGCGATTGGGAAGGAAAAATGGCAGATCAAATTAATTCAGATGAATTAATGCAGTTTTATCAAGATCCCTTAAATAACTCGCCCAATAATGCGGAAGATTTTAGTGCTTTTCTTAGTCGCATAAATTTTGCTTGGGAAGCTTTATTAAAAGAACATGCAGGAAAACGTATTTTGGTAATAAGCCATGCCGGCGTTATCCGCTGTTTATTTAATCTCTTTTTAGATTTACCTGCCAATAAAATATTTAACCTACAGCTCGACCATGCCAGTTTAACTCGCTTTCAATGCTTTAATGCTAAACCTGCCAACTTCATCACTTTGAAATTCCACAATTTAACGCGCCCTAATCTATACTTAAACTAAGCACACATTTAAAGCGCTCATCACCTTGTTGCCGACAAACAGGACAAACAAGGTCAAGTATTCCAAACCCAATGCTTATAATTTTATAGTGTGTTTTTTTATTAATTTAAGATTAGACTGTTATAAAAGTGACTAAAACAACACAATACCCACCAATACAATTAGGCTCTCCTGGCGAAGACATTAGTAAAAAAGATCTTCACAGCATTGCTAATCGCTTCAAAAGCCTCAATAAATTACGTCTTCAGCGCGTACAAGATTTTTTGCAGTCTCGCCAACAGGTTTTTTTGGATATTCTCCCTCTGCTATTCCACCAAAATCATCCCTTATTACCTGGCTTTACCTCATCCGAAACACCTATTGGAATCCCTGATTACATACCTAACCAACAAGCATTACGTGCTGCAAAACAGTTTTCAAAAACGTTTACTTATAAACGAAAAGCACTGTTAAATCATCCGATTCAAGGTATTTTTCTAATGGGCAGTGTAGGAAGCATTGCTTTCTCTAAAACTAGTGATATGGATATATGGTTATGTCATGACCCTAGCCTTAGCACTGAAAGTATCAAAGAGCTTCAAGAAAAGTCATCCTATATTGAAAAATGGGCTGATTCACTTGGACTTGAAGTTCATTTTTTTCTAGTCAATAGTAAATCTTTTTCTGAAGGAGAAAACATACCTATTTCTTCAGAAAGCAGTGGGAATACACAACATTATTTACTATTAGAAGAGTTCTATCGTACCGCTATTTTTATTGCTGGGCGCATCCCTGCCTGGTGGTTAATCCCCCCTGAACAAGAATATAACTATACCGACTACCTTCACCACCTAATTGAAAACCGTTTCATTTCAGAAAATGAAGTGATTGATTTTGGCGGACTTGAATCCATTCCTGCCGAAGAATTTATTAGTGCTACACTCTGGCATATTTATAAGTCACTAAACTCACCTCATAAATCCTTATTAAAACTTTTTTTAATGGAAAGTTATGCTAGTGAATATCCAAAACCTCACTGGCTATGCTTTGATCTAAAACAGGCTATTTTCCAAGGAAAAATCAATATAGATAATCTTGACCCTTACTTATTAATTTACGCAAAGGTTGAACATTATTTACAAAAAAATAAATCTACCCAACGACTTAACCTTGCTAGGCAATGCTTTTATTTAAAAATAATGGGGGGAGCCAATCAAACACTAGACTATAAATCACGTATTTTTAGAGAAGAATATATGCAATCCATTGCCACTCAATGGAGCTGGCCAGAAGATTTACTTTCCTCCTTTAATAGACAAAAGTTCTGGGATATAAAAAAAGCAACCCAGGAACATACTATTGTTCGAACACAATTAAAACATTGCTTACGAATGATTTTAAAACTAGCCGGACAATATGTTGATTATAACTATAGAGAAAATCAGGATTTAAAGCTCCTTAGCCGAAAACTTCATGTTTTTCTAGAAAGAAAGCCCGGCAAGGTTGAAATCATTACCACCAGAGCAGCTGTTCATACACAAGAAGATGAATTATCCATAATAGAATCAACAACAGGTTCAAGCCCTATTTGGACAATATATTCAGGTCAGTTTGACTCAAAAAAACCATTATTAAATACCCCCATTAAACAACAATCAAATTTGCTTGAGCTACTTGCCTGGCTTGTTGCTAATGGCTTATATAATAAACATATACAATTACATTTTAGCTCATCATCCTTTTCTATAAGTAGAATAGAGCTTCATCAAATATTAACTCAGCTATCACTATTTTTAACGCACAAAGCAAAAAACAATTCCGACTCTCTTGCTATTTATAGCAAACCAAACAAAATAATTGCGACATTAAATATCATAAATCTTGGGCTATCTCACTTATCTGAACGAGAAGATGGCATGATGGTTTTAAGTGAACGCTCCGACCCTTTAAGTTATGGAAAAGACCGTCATAGCTTTATTCATAATGTTGCACGAATATCAATTTCTAGCTGGGGAGAAGTAACAACTTATCAATATGTAGGTACCGATGGTTTTTTCAATTGCATCAATCATATATTTAATGGCAGCCAGCATTCTTTATCAGCTGACTCTTTAACAACTGCCTGCTTTACACCGACTAGAGCCAACAGTATTACTTTACGTAGCAAATCAATTTTTGACAATTTGATACATTTTTTTAGCAAGCAACAAAGCAACAATAATAATCGCTACTTTCTCCCTGCCAACCATTTAACTTATCTTTTTCAAAAAACAAATAAACAGCTTCAATACATGACACTTGAATCAGAAGATCAAGTGTTACAAGAACTTGCAAGATCAAATAATGAGTTTAGTCAGGTGCATTTTGATGACAAGGTATTTAACAGCCCTCTTATCCCTTATCTATATAGCTTAAACAAAGCACACACTATACAAATATTTTATCTATCTGAGAACGAGAAAATTAACATATTTGTGATTGATGAAAAAGGCACCTTATTTACTCAACAGCACAACAATGCGAGCAGCACCCAAGTATTGAATAATTATTTATTATTTCTTGAATCTGTATCAGAGCATTCCTTTCAGCAAACTGAAACTCAATTAAAGACCTATACCATTCAAAAAAACTCGCCCCGTAGTTTTTTAGCCTTGCCAGAAAAATGGACAATATCCGCTAATTATTCTGACTTATCCATTCGAGTTATTATTGAAGAAGATGCAATACCTAGCAATTATTATATTTATTGTAATGATATAGAATTTAGCTCGATTAATTATGGTGACCAAGTATTTAACGAAGTAGCTAACTATATTCACAGTTTCAGAAGCAGTAACGAGACATACCCTATTTATATTTCTGATATAGATATATCGCGTTCACTTTTAAACGAAAATACCGAAGAACAGATACAAACCATTCACTATCTTAATTACAAGAAAAAAATTGAAAGCAAGCTAAACAACTAAATATCGTAGCAAAACATCATTTTTTCACAGAAAAGATTGAATGAAATTAGCCTGTTTTTCCAACAAAACAGCTTATTTATACTATACTCAGTTAATGCTTTCAGTCGTACAAAAAGAATAAGATGACAGATAATCGCGCACACCCTAGATTTAATCCCAATGGCCTACCAGTCAGCATTAGCTTTGATCCACCGCCACCTGATGAAAAGTTTAGGGTCGATGGTATGGTACTTAACATGAGTTATACAGGGATAAAAATAAAGCTCAATAGTCCTTTAAATATAGATATTCCTGAATGCACATTACTTATCAACTTATCACTGCCTGGCTCAGGTGTTCCCGTTACTATTAAAGGGGTAATAAAACATTTAAGTAATGATTCTATGTTTGGAATTGAATATACAGAAAAAAACCTTGAAAATGAAGTTGATGATCTAATGTTTGAATGCATTAAGTTATCAGATGACACAGCCTTAGATACACTTAATTAACCCAGCAAAACAACAAGCTTTACTGGGTTAGTTAATTTATAGAGAACGAGCTCTTAAAAAAGCCTGTTCAGAAATACTCCCCCACTTTGTAACTTGAGATCTAAACTGCGTTACAGAATCATAGATCTTTTTAGATAACGCATCTTTAGCCGCTAGCTCAAGAACAACTTCATCGGACAGCTGCTTTAAGGTTTTTAAAACGTCATCAGGTAAAGGCAGCACCTTCACTTTATGCTTATTAATTAATGTATCTAAAGCTTGATTATTCCGCGCTGTATATTCAGAAATCATATCCATATTAGCTGCTTTACACGCTGTTAGTACAATCGCTTGTAAATCTTTTGGCAAAGCATTAAAAGCCTTTTCATTAATTAAAGCTTCCATTGTTGAACCTGGCTCATGCCAACCTGGGTAATAGTAATATTTAGCCACTTTATGAAAGCCAAAAGCTAAATCATTATAGGGCCCAACCCATTCTGTAGCATCCAAAGCACCTGACTGCAAAGAAGTAAATAACTCACCACCTGGCATATTGACAGTTGTACCTCCCGCACGCCTAAGCACTTCCCCACCTAGACCTGGAATACGCATTTTTAAACCTTTCAGGTCATCAATCGTTTTAATTTCTCTATTAAACCAGCCAGCCATCTGCACGCCAGAATTACCTGTTGCAGCGGGTATAACACCAAAAGGTTTATATAATTCGCGCCACAACTCCATGCCGCCGCCATAATAAAGCCAGGCATTCATTTCTTGTGCTGTTAAACCAAAAGGCACAGCTGAAAAAAACTGAGTTGCCGCCGCCTTTCCTTTCCAATAGTAAGCACCTGAGTGCCCCATCTCTGCCGTACCACTAGACACTGCATCGAAGACCTCAAAAGCAGGGACCAATTCTTTAGCACCATAAACTTTAACTTTTATTCGCCCGCCACTCATCTCAGTGATCATTTTGGCTAACAAATTGGCATTGGTGCCAAGCCCAGGGAAATTTTTAGGCCAGGCTGTGACCATTTTCCATTTAAATTGAGCACCTGCATTCACAATAGCTGGTGAGGCTAATGCTCCTGCTGCTAACGACCCTACGCCAGCTTTTTGTATAAAATCACGCCTTTTCATCAATTAATCCAAAAGATATTTAAAATATAACTAAAGACTATAGAGACTATAAAGAAAGAGCAAGTGCCGTTTAAGTTTTCTGGGTAATGGGTCGAATTTGTAGGTGCCCTGTATAATTTGGTTTTATGACCTGTTATCAAGAAGTAAGTTGCCCAAAGTGCAACAGTATAAAAATCACAAAATCTGGGACGAATGGTTACGGAAAACAACGTTACTATTGTCGTAATTCAGAGTGTAAAACTAAAACATTTATGCTCGATTATAACTACAAAGCCTGTGCATATGGAATGACAGAGAAAATAGT